>Ga0209336_10000037_pt1 | contig 59972 bp, 49 predicted proteins | sample LinPmetageLP32_FD_184042 | JGI IMG/M metagenome (GOLD analysis project Ga0209336, IMG submission 184042) | Marine viral communities from the Pacific Ocean - LP-32 (SPAdes) (version 2) | ecosystem: Environmental > Aquatic > Marine > Oceanic | place: Pacific Ocean | collected 2009-08-23
ATGATGTAGGAAACAATGATTACATCTATCAGGTGATTCAAGAGAGTGTGGATGAGATTACAGAAGAGAATCTAATGTCATATCAGCAGGAGTTAGTCTAAAATGTATCTCCCAAAAGCAGATTGGAACAGGGCAACTTACAGGGAGTTGAAAGAGATTCTAAATGAGTTGCCTGAGCGTTACTTAGATCAGACAGCAACTGTATGCACAGGGGATGATAATTACAAGGGGTTTAATATAGCATGGACTGGAGAAGCACATCCAATTCTTAATACTGATCACATGTTTTTTAATTGCTATTAATGTTAGTTACCTCTAAAGTGGACCTATAGTATAAGGGTCCAGTCTTCTCACTCTCTCTTCTCTTCTTAGAATTGTTTCAGAGAGTTTGCTTCACTGACCCATCCTAATTTTCTTCTCATCATGCGTAAAATTGAATCACAAATGATTGCTGCTATTAACTCTTCAAAGAACTGGCAATCTGCTAATACAAGTGTTCACTTCAATGAAGAATCTAACATCTCTATTGTACGTCTCCATGGCAACAAGATTGCTGAAGTAACTGATGACTCCATGACAATCTTTGATGGTGGTTGGCAGACTACTACCACCAAATCTAGACTTAATGCACTTATCAATGAGTTCTGCAATGCTGTCACTGATGGTGTATTTCAAAAGAACTATCAGTGGTTTGTAACTGACAACAATGTCACCAAAGAATTCACTAATGGTTATATCTTTGCATGAGTACATTATTACTCTTCCTGTTTATCATCTATGTTTGCTGGAATAGCACTAAGGTGAGATCTTTCATTAGTAGAAAGTTACTTAAGTTATCCAATTTCTTTTCCCCATGAGAATCATTCTAGTCTTCTTGTTTGTTATCCTTGGTGCTAATCTCCTTATTGAACTGTTAGATAGTAATCTTACAGAAACAATCAATGAAAGAAATGAAGCATTAGAAAGATTACTCAAACCCCCTTCTTCTGTGATCCAATGAATACCTCACTGAAAGAGGTTACGCAATTTTCTAACACAAATCCCATGATGAATGCACTCAAATTGTTGTTTCAAAGGTTGTTTGATTGTGATGATGAGGATGTAACTGAACCAGATGAATCTACTGGGTGGAACTAACACCTAGTTGACTATGTGGGGCAAATGAGTTATACTATGTGGAGCACATGTATGGGTCACATAGTAATGCCCTTCTCCTCTAAGTTTCCTAATCTAGGTAAGACTGTGAAGACTAGAATCCCTGAATCATGTTATCACCATGTCATCCTAATACTGGATGAATATGAGAGGATTGCAGAGGCAAAAGGAACCATCTTTCTAGAACAAATGCAAGGAAGATTAGAGGAAAGTCTGACTAACATAGTGTGATCATGTGGGGCACATAGAATGCCAGTGTGGGGCACATATGTGGGGCATATAGTTTATATGGGGCACATGAAATAAAGGTGTAAATAAATGTACCTGGGTTTTGTTATCTAAGCGTGCAGTCTATCACACACTCTGAGAAATGTCAAGACCACACAGACACTTCCCCAACTGCACATGATCCCTTGACAGACACACTAAAATGCCCTATATTGTAAGGGTAGAGAAGAGATAATCATTACACTTACTAGTCCTGAGTATGACTGTAAACTGCTTAACTACACACACTGAATCTCATTTTTATTATGTCAAACACACAGATCTTTGATGCACTGGAAGCAGCAGAGAATGGCAGTGATTTGTTGATGGTACTGGAGGCAATTGAGGCACTGTACTGATACTTAGTGAGAGTGCTATGTGTTACACATGGGTTTTCTTATGTGTAACACACAGGTCCACAGTGGTTGACACATAGGGGGACATGTGGTAGACTGACAGTGTTGTGAATATGACAGTGTTTTATGGGGGGTAAGCGTTGGGGTCTGGGGGGCGTAGCGATTAATCCCAAAAGACCCCCCCCCTGCGAAAAGACCGGTCTAGGGCAACCTACAAAAGTATATTCCAGAGAGGTCTTTATCTGCCTCTTTTTTTATGCCCCCCATATATAATTTGTAAAAAGAAACCATTTTATGAAAAAAATTTCTGCTGAAAATTTTTACCACATATACTTGAAGGATAAATGTGTTTATAATTGTTTAAATGAAAAGAAGTTTACTGATATCTACAATACTATGCGTGAGATGGTGGAACTATTAGATACACAGTATGATGTAGAAGACATCACTTTTGAGGTAGTAGAAACCCCATGTATAAGTGAAGAGAATAGTTATTGACAAGTTATAGATATACTGTTAAACTGAAGTTGTAGTGAATTATCAATCATGGCAAAAGGATTTACTGTAAAAGCAAAAACCCCAGTAAGGAATACAGAAGGACCTGAATGGGATATTGCTTCTATTAAGGAGAGAATGAAAGGCAAGACAATTGTATTTTGCCTACCAGGACGTGGCGTATCATATACATTTTTAAAGAACTTTGTACAACTGTGCTTTGATATGGTACAGAATGGGATGAGTATTCAAATCAGTCAAGATTACTCATCCATGGTAAACTTTGCACGTTGTAAGTGTTTAGGTGCTAATGTATTACGTGGACCAGATCAGATTCCATGGGATGGAAAGTTAGAGTATGATTATCAATTATGGATTGATAGTGATATTGTGTTTAGTACTGAGAAGTTCTGGCAACTATGTGATATGGCACTAGATGCTGAAGGAAATGAGAAAAAGATTGTTTCTGGATGGTATAGTACAGAAGATGGAAAGACTACATCAGTAGCACATTGGTTAGATGAAGATGACTTCAGAAACAATGGTGGTGTAATGAATCATGAGATGGTAGATGGTATTACAAAACGTAAGAAACCATTTACTGTAGATTACACAGGATTTGGATGGGTAATGATTCAGAAGGGTGTCTTTGAACATGAAGGACTGAAGTATCCATGGTTTGCACCTAAGATGCAAGTATTTGAATCTGGTGCAGTACAAGATATGTGTGGTGAAGATGTCTCATTCTGTTTAGATGCAATTGACGCAGGATTTGATATTTGGTGTGATCCACGTATTCGTGTTGGACATGAGAAGACTAGAGTAATCTAATGGGTTCAACAATCTTTGTACTTATCTTTATTATTATACTATCACTTGGTATGATAAGTATGGGTAACAAGATGTCTATTACTAGGAGAAAAGATGATTAAACAGTATCCTTATATGGTTACCTATAGACTTAGTACTACAGGTAATCAAAAACATCATAAGCGACTTACTGCAGGATGTGCTATAGATGCAGAGAAGTTATTTGAGGAATCAATGCCTTCTGCATCTATTGTATGTACATATGCATTACCACAAAATAGAGTATAGGATTTATTATGGCAAAAGTTAAAAAGAGTTTGATGGGTGGCGACTTTATTGAAGCACAACCCAAGAAAACTAGTCAGGGTGCAGGGAAACACACAAAGTATTCTGCCAGTAGTGGTAACAATGCAAAGAAAAGATACAGAGGACAAGGAAGATAAGATTGAAGAATCAAAGATTCTTTGTCAACACTGTAAAAGAACTGCAACAAATAACATCAGATGCTTAGGTATGTGTGTTGCAGATTCTGATTATTAGGAGGGGTATTACACCTCTCCTTTTTTTATGCTAGATAAAACAGCGCGAAAAACCTCTTTTTCTCTATGGCTTGTTTGATTTGTAATTTACCTAACGTAGAAGTATATGTAAGGAAAGAATATCTCACTGATCACCAAAGTGGTCATGGTGAGTATGTAAAAGGATGGTGGGTATCATGTAAGAGTATTCCTGGTAGAGCATTTTACTTTGAAACCTATCTTCCAGAATATGCTGCAATGTATGATAAGTTACCCATAAGTGCCTTTGTAAGTGAACCAAAAAAACCAACCCCTGATATGGATCTGTATAATCTACAGTTTTGGAACTGTATGGACTATGGGGTTGTAGCAACACAGAAACAGTTTATTGGATCTATGGACTATGAGGTCTTTACAAGGGACCATGGGACTGTTAAAGGCACTTACGTCTGTACTATAGACAACTACCACCAAGACATTGATACAGTTGATTACAGCACCTCTGAGATACCATCTGAACATAAGTCACATAATCTAATAGAATTAAATAATGGACAGTATTGTTTGTATCCTAATAACAGGACTAGAATCTTTGATAATAGTTTAACACCAGAGAATCCAAAGATGCCTGACTTTAAAGTTTCTACTGAGTTTTATCAGGTAGAAAATGGTCATGATAGGATGGGTCTTGGTGACCAGGATTCATATTTTTGGAAGACTGCACAGGACAAAAATAAATCAATAAAAGAAAATTAAGATTAGGACTATAAATAAGGACATATCCTGCGTTTAATCATGCCCACTCAGAGGATAAGTAAACCATTTAAAGATGTAAGTGCTACTTTTCAAATCAATCCTTTGAATAGTGATTTGATTGGATTAAAGAATGCTAATGCAATCTCAAGATCCATTCGTAATTTAATATTAACAATAAGAGGGGAAAAACCATTTGATTTATCACTTGGTTCTAATGTGAATAATTTGTTATTTGAAAATCTAGATTTTATTACAGCATCTAGTATTAAATCTGAAATTGAAAATACCATCAAAAATTATGAACCAAGAGTCAAATTAAATGATGTATTTGTTAAAGCAAATACAGACAGAAATGCATTTGATGTTCAGATTACATATGACATCATTGGTATTGAAGCAGACGCACAAGATCTATCATTCTCTTTAGAGCTCACTAGGTAAATGCCTTTAGTTAATTTTACAAATCTAGATTTTAATCAGATAAAAGATTCCTTAAGGGATTATCTTCGTGCGAATTCAAACTTTACTGATTATGATTATGAAGGTTCTAATTTATCAACAATCATTGATATCTTAGCATATAATACTTATTTGAATTCATATAATGCAAATATGGTTTCAAATGAAGTTTTTATTGATAGTGCTACATTAAGAGAAAATGTAGTTTCACTTGCTAGAAACATTGGTTATGTTCCAAGACCTAGAGGTGCAGCAAAAGCAAATGTTTCCTTTGCTGTTGACATGACAGGTACTACTACAGTATCAGTTACACTTAAAGCAGGTATTGTAGCAGTAACATCAAATTCATTTTCTGGACAAGGTTTTACATTCTCTATACCAAAAGATATAACTGTTGCAGTTAATGCTAATAAACTAGCAATATTTGATTCAATTGTAATATATGAAGGAACATACATTACTCAAAGTTTTAATGTAAGTTCTAGAGTACCAAATCAAAAGTATATTTTAACTAATGCTGGTATTGATAGCAATCTAATTGAAGTAAATGTACGTGATTCATCACAATCAAATATTTCAAGAAACTTTACGCAGTCAGATAGTTTATTTGACTTAGATGGATCATCACCAGTTTACTTTATACAGGAAGTAGATAATGAAAGATATGAATTATTATTTGGCGATGGTATATTTGGATTACCAGTATCTGAACCAAATGTGATAGAAGCAAGTTATATTGTTTCAAACGGAAGTGATGCTAATAATATTTCTCAGATGAATTTTGCTGGTCAATTAGTAAGCAATAATAATGCTGCAATCACAGCAAATATAACATCATTGACTGTAGATCAATCATCTTATGGTGGTTCTGAAATTGAAAGTGTGGAATCAATTAAAAAATATGGAACTCAAATTTATGCATCACAAAATCGTGCAGTAACTGCAGTTGATTATGAAGCAATGATTCCTAAAATTTATCATGAAACAGAATCAGTTTCTGCATTTGGTGGAGAAGATCTTACACCACCTCAATTTGGTAAAGTTTTCATAAGTGTTAAACCAATCAATGGTGTGTTCCTTTCAACTGCAATAAAAACTGACATTGCAAGAGAATTAAAAAAATACTCTGTTGCAGGAATCATACCAGAAATTGTTGATTTAAAATATTTGTTTGTTGAAACTGATTCATATGTTTACTATAATGAAAATAAAGCTCCTAATTCAGAAGTAATATTGGGTCTAACAAGAAATAATATTGTTAGATATTCTGATTCAACTGAACTTAATAAGTTTGGTGCCAGATTTAAATACAGTAAATATCAAAAAATAATTGATAATACACATATTGCTATTACATCTAACATAACAACTGTTCAGATGCGTAGAGATCTTGAACCACTGTTGAATACATTTGCTGAATATGAAATTTGTTTTGGTAATAGATTTCATGTAAAAAATCATGGTCATAGTCCTGTATCAAACGGAACTGTAATTGGATACAATATAAAATCATCTGGTTTTAAAGTATCTGGAATTACCAATACTTTATACCTTGGAGACAAACCAAATACTGGACTGAAGACAGGAACTATCTTTATGTTTAAATTAAATTCACCAACAAATCCTGTTATTGTAAAACAAAATATTGGAACTATTGATTACATTAAAGGAGAGATAATGCTTTCCCCAATAAAGATAATTTCTACTGAGGTAAATAGAGGTGAACCACTCATTGAAATATCTGCAAATCCCTTCTCTAATGATGTAATTGGTAAGCAAGATCTTTATCTTCAACTTGATACAAACAATGTGACACTTAGTACTGTTACTGATGAAATTGAATCTGGTGATGATATTTCTGGTAGTAATTATGTTGTAACATCATCTTATGGATATGGCACTCTTGTAAGAGGCACACCAGTTCTTACTACAGAACAATCAGATAATGTATCTCTTACTGGTTTAATCACTGGTGCTGACAATGCTACTACTGAAGTAGCAGCAGGTACAAATATTACAACATATACAGTTACAACTGGTATGAATGGTTCCACTTCTTCTAATACAAATTCCTACTAATAAGAAATGGCGGTAGATAGAATTAAGTTCAAGGATATTTTATCCTCCCAACTCCCTAGTTACGTTAGGGATGATTTTCCGCTGCTTGTAGAATTTCTTACAGAATATTATTCTTCACAAGAAGTAAAGGGCGCAACATTTGATTTAATTCAAAACTTAGATCAATATGTAAAAGTAGATGAACTATCTAATTTAAAGACTAGCACTACTCTGCTTAATAATATTAATAGATCAACTTCATCTATTTTTACAAGTGATCAGACTAATTTTACAAATGGATTTCCAGAAAAGAACGGACTAATTCGTATTGATAATGAAATAATTAAATATGGATTTACTACTAGTAATAGTTTTGAAGATTGTGTTAGAGGATTTAGTGGTGTTACTGAATATATTGATACGTCATTGCCAGATAAGCAAAAGTTTGAAAAAACAATAGCATCTTCACATGCTGCTAATGCTAAAATTGAAAATTTATCAATCTTATTTTTACAAGAATTTTTTAAAAAAGTAAAAGCACAAATTACTCCTGGATTTGAAGATAGAACTTTATCACCACAATTAAATCAAAAGAACTTTATTAAAAACTCTAATAGTTTTTACAAATCAAAGGGCACAGATCAAGCATTTAAAATTTTATTTAAATCAATTTATGGATCAGATGTAGAAGTTATTAAACCAAATAACTTTTTAATAAGACCATCAGATGCTGATTATGTTGTATCTCAAGATTATGTTGTTGAACAGTATATTGGAGATCCATTAGATTTAAAAAATCGTACAATTTATCAATTCTCAACTAAAGCAAGAGGAACTGTAACTAAAGTTGAGAAAATTTTTGAGGATGGAAACTTTTATCAAGTTTCTATAGACTCTGGATATAATAGAGATATTGATGTAAGTGGAACTACTTTTGGTAAATTTGAACCTAACTCAAAAACAAAATTACTTGATAATGTTTCAATTGGATCCACTATTCTAAATGTAGACTCAACAATTAGTTTTCCATCATCTGGCGAACTATCTCTTTTTGATAATTTAAATGATGAACATATACTTTCATATAGTGATAAAAATCTTACTCAATTTTTGGGGGTTACTACAACTACAGGTAATTTTAATAAAAAGATTGATGTAAGATCTAATGATTATAGTTATACAAATGTTGGTGTTGGAACTGGAACTGAGATAAGAATAAGAATTACATCTACACTTAAAAATATAAACTTTATTGACCAACCTTGTAATTATACAAAAGGAGATAGAATAAGTATTAAATCTATTGGTTTATCTGATGATAGTCTTTATTCTAACAATTGGTTTTACAATAATAAAAATAATTATGATGTTGAGTCAGTATCTGAAATAGACGCAAATAATAATCTTTACAAATTTATTACTAAGAATAAAAACTTATTACAAATTGGTTATAATTTAGTTATAACTGATAAAAACATTAATGATGAAAATGTTGGGGAGGTAACATCAATTGAGAGTGATAAAATATTGAATGTAAGATTATCCAAACCTATACAGACACAAAATTTATCTAATAATTTTAATATTGAAAATCAAATACTCAAAGGAAATTCTATTGAGTATCCAAATATTAATAATATAAATTCCAATATATTAAATGTTTATAAAAACAATAAAAAATATCTTGTTGCATCTAATAGTATTCCAAATTATGAAGATAATTTAAATCCATTTAAAAAAATATACAAATTTAGTGGATCTGCAAATGGAGATACTTTAACAATTTCAAAAACTAATGATCATGGTCTCTACAGTGGTGATGCAGTTTTTTATAATAAAAACACAATTGTAACTATTACTAACAATGAAGATGGTAACTCTTTTGAAGATACAACAGTTAATGGATTTAGTAATGTTGATGAATTAGTTTATTTTGTATTAAGAGTTGATTCATTCAATATAAAATTAGCAAAAAGCAAATCTGATCTTTTTAGCGGTAAATTTATTTTTCCAAATGGAAATGTTGTTGACAATACATTTACTTACTTTAAATTTTATAAAAAACAAATTGATGGGCAAAAAATCTTTAGAGAGATACGTGAACCATCTACAAATTCAGGAATTTTTAAAACAAAACCAGGAAAGACGGGAATTCTTATTAATGGTGTTGAAATTTTAAATTATAAATCAAATGATATTGTATATAATGGAGACATTATAGCATTTGATTTAACTAGTTCTGGTAATGATTATGATGTTATAAATCCACCTGTTTTAAAAATTTCTGATAGTTTTGGTAGTGGTGCTGAAGGTAAAACTCATATTGACGGATCTCTATCAGAAATTAGAGTAATAAGTCCAGGGTTTGATTACACCAATCAACCAATAGTCACAATCAGTGGTGGAAGTGGTGAGGGTGCTGAAGCAGAAGTTAATCTAAAATTGATTCAACATAATGTTTCTTTTCTTGCTGGAATTGCATTAACTAATGGGACAGGGGGCGTTGATATAAACAATGATAAAATTGGATTTACAACATCACATAATTTCAGAGCAAATGAAGAAATTCAATATGAATCTGGAACTGCTACTGTTGTCACAGGTATAAGCACTAACTCAACTTATTTTGCTAGAATTGTAGACGCATCTACAATTACATTACATAATAGTTTTAATGACTCAAATACTGGGATTAATACAGTACAACTTACAAAAGTTGGATCTGGTAAGCAGTTCTTTAAAACAGTAAAAGATAAATCTATTATTTCAAGTATTGTTGTATCTAAATCAGGAAGTGGATATAAAAATTTTGAGTATAACATTCCTACTTCTGGAATCAATACCTCACTGAATTTAATAACAATTAAAGATAACAGGTTTGCAAATGATGAAGTTGTAAATTACACACCAGGCACTTCAGATATCAGTGGTCTTTCTTCAACAACTGACTACTTTGTGAAAAAGAATGATGCAGATTCATTTGTTCTTTATGAAGTTGGTGTTGGATCTACAAATAAAAGATATTATATTGATAATAATATTATCACAGATTTGCAATCAATTGGAAATGGATCATTAAATTACAAACCAATTAGTGTTTCAGTTCAAGGAACAAGTGGAGTAAGCACTATTGGAACCAATGGTTCATTTAAAACTTTTGTTGAATGTGATGTTCAACCTATATTCAGAGGATCTATTATTGATGCGGGTGTAGTATCTGGAGGTATTGAATATGGATCTCCTGAAATAATTAATTTTAACAGAAAACCAATTGTTACACTTGAAACTGGTTCAAGTGCTCAATTAACACCAATTGTGGATAATGGAACTATAACTGAAATTGTTGTTAATGATGGAGGAAGTGGATACAATAGTCCACCACATTTGACAGTATCAAAAGGACAATATTGTAAGATTACACCTATTACTGTAAATGGTGTAATTACTGAAGTTAAAGTTCTTGACGGCGGAAAAAATTATAAATCAGATTCTTTAATTACCATTATTCCATCAGGAAATAGTGGATCAGTTGAAGCCAGAATAAAAAATTGGACTATTAATAATTTTGAAAAAGATTTTCAAAATATATCTGATGATGATGGATTTTTAAGTGAAGGAAGTATTCTTGATACTTTAGAGTATTCTCATTTATATGCGCCAAGAAATTTGAGATCAGTTGTGTTTGGTAAAAAGTCAAACCAAGAAATTCAATATTCAAATACTGATTTAACAAAAAATCAAAATCTTGAGGTAGATTCAAAATATCATTCTCCAATAATTGGTTTTGCTTATGACGGAAATCCAATTTATGGTCCTTTTGGATATGATAAACCTTCTGGTGGACCAGTTAGGAGAATGTTATCTGGATATCAATTTAATCAGAATATAATTAATAGACCTCCAGTTTCTATTTTCCCTCTTGGATTTTTTGTAGAAGATTATTCTTATGATGCAATTGGTGATCTTGATGAGTCAAATGGAAGATTTTGTATTACACCAGATTTTCCTGCAGGAACATTTGCGTATTTTACTACTGTAAAAGATCTTACTGATAGTTCAGGTCCATTTAAATATTTTAGAAGACCACAATTTCCATATTTAATTGGAAATACTTATCACAATAAAGAAAATGATTTTAATTTTAAAAATACATCAAATCATGTAGATTATGATATTGAATCTCAAAATTGGAAAAGAATCACTACACCAAACAATATTAACAATTTTACTGGTGTTAATTATGATTATATTTTCAATTCTAATAATATTAAAGAACAAGTAATTGATATTACTTCTGCATCAACAGGTAAGGTAGAAAGTATTGGTATTATTACTGGTGGTTCTAATTATAGAAATAATGATAAAGTTTTATTCAATAAGCAAAACAATGGAAGAATAGCAAGAGGTAATGTTAGTAGTATTGAAGGTAAGAAAGTAGTTTTTGTTGATGCTTCCTCTACTACTTTTGATAATATAGAATTTACAAATGTTGGGTCATCTAACAAATTTGTAGGTTTTACCACTACTCCTCATGGATTGGTAGATGGCAATAAAATTAATATTTTTGGTTTATCAAATTTCTATAAGGGTTTTGAGGGTTCTTATAAAATTGGTATTAATACAGGATCTTATATATTGCTTAATAGTGTTGGTGATGTTTCTGTCACTGGAATGACAACTTTCTTTGAAATTGGAGGTGCTTTCCAGTTTCCATTCATGAGACCAAATGATATTATTGGTATTGGTAGTGAGAAGGTGAAGGTATTAGCACCAGACCCTCTCAATGGTAGAGTAAGGGTTTTAAGAGCACAGGAAGGCACTGTAGGGTCTGCTCATACAGGTTTAACAAGACTGTTCCAAGATCCCAAATTGTTCACAGTTAATGTTGGAGCAATCAAGTCATCAATTATTTCAGTTCTTAACACAGAATATTATTTTGATCCAAGTGAAAGAGTTGGTGTTGGAAGTCTTACAACCATAGGAGCAGGTAAAACACTTTCCATAACAAATCCTGGAATTGGAATTACGTCTGTCTTTGTTTTAGAGAAACAGATTTATACTCCTAATCATATATTTAAAATTAATGATAAGGTAAGTTACAATTTTGGTGATGGATCACCAATATATTATTGGAATGGAAAATCTGGAATTGCAACTGCAGTTCTCTCTGGAATCTCTACTCTTTTTGTTGCTCCAATTGGTCCTAACTTTATTGGACTTTCAACAAATAAAGTGGGATTAGGTACAACAGGATCATATGTTGGAGTTGGAACTGATACTGAATTAATTTATTTTACTGGTATTGGAACAGGAAATTATCATAGTCTAAAAACAAATTTTGACAATGTTGTTACAGGAAGAGCAGAAAGAAATAAAGTTGTTGTATCTACTGCATCAACACATGGTTTATTTGTTAATGACTTTATTAATTTTTCACTTAATCCACAAAACATTGAAACAATAGTTGTTAAGTATAATGATCACAATAGAAGAATAGTCTTTAATCCATATACATTTACAGCATCTGATGTAAATGTTACTAAAAATAATATTGGAGTAAGCACCAATTCATTTAAAACAGGTGATAAAATTATTTACACATCATCTTCACCTGTAAGTGGATTAAAAAATCAATCAATGTATTATGTTTATGCTGATACTTCTACATCAGTAAAATTTGTTGAAAATAAATTTGAACTTGAACTTGTTAGTCCAAATTTTATAAATTTAAGTTCTACTGGATCAGGTTCTCTTGCAAGAATAAATCCTTTTATTGAAGGTTTTAAAAATTTAACATTGAGGTTTGATTTATCTGATATATCTTTGTCTTTTATTTCTAATTCAGTTAAATATTCTGCATTTAGATTAGAACTTTACAAAGATCCTGACTATGTACAACAATTCCTTGCTACAGGTAATGAATCTGATTTTGAAGTACAACGAAATGGTATTGTTGGCACTGATGGATCTTTGACATTAAAAATGTCAGAATCACTACCAAATACTCTATATTATAATTTTATTCTTGACAATGAATTGTTTATTTCTGATGAGAAAAAAAGAATTATTGATCAAGATGTAAAATCATTTAATACTATTTCTGCAAGTTCTTCTCCTTATGATGGACCTCAAATAGTTTCTGGTATTGGTACAACTAGTTTTGAATACGAATTAGATACACTTCCAGAAAGAGTATCTTATGGTGGAACAATTAATACAGCAAATCCAAATTATACTACAAGTTCTTTAAAAGTTTATGGTGCTATCTCAAAAATTGATGTAGTTGATAATGGATATGGATATAAATCAATACCAGGAATATCTTCTATAAAAACTAGTATTGGTACTGGAGCAATTGTTTATGGTGAATCTAAAAACATTGGTAAAATTTTAAAGACTGAATTTTCTTCAAGAAATATTGGATGGAATTATCCTACTGATAAGACCTTAAAATTAACAGCAAATCTACCAGAGATTGTTGAGATTAACCCACTTTCATCATTTAATACAATAGGTATTTCATCAGCAGGAAAAAATTACTTAGTTCCACCAAATTTAAAAGTAAGAGATGGTCTTACAAATGAATTAGTTAAAGATGCAGTTTTAAATTACAAACTAAATGATACTCAAGTTAATATTGTAAGCAATACGAGAGGAATTTTTAACATTACTCCTAGAATTATTGCAACAAATAATTCTAATGGGTTTACAATTTTATCTGTTACCAACACTAATAATTTAATAAGACTTAATTTATCTAATCAATTTAGTAATAATTCTGATTATCCATTTAAAATTGGTGAAAAAATTATTGTTGAAGGTATTAGTATTGGTATTAATACAACTGGTTTAGGGTATAATTCTAATCAATATGAAGATTCTTTATTTGAAGTTGTAGGTGTCAACACTGCTCTTGGTGGTTTTGGTGCTTATGTTGAGTATTCCCTTGTAGATAAATTAGATGATGGTGAATTTCCTGGAAACGTAGTTTCACTGAATGGATCTTCTGTAGTTCCTGAGTCATTCCTTCCAATTTTTAATATAATTTTACAAAAAAACAATTATTTGACAGATGAAAATGTTACTTGGGGTGAATATAATGGTGTTGTTGATTTTTATGATGAAAACACTGATATTTTAAAAATAAAAACTCAATATGAACTTCCAATAGGAACTTTAGTTGTAGGATCATCTTCTCAAACAAGAGGCATTGTAACTAAAAATTTAAATTTTGAAGCTGAAATTAATACAGGTGCTGGAACAACTATTAACTATAGTTGGAGTAGGAATACTGGATTCCTTAATGACACTCTACAAAGAATTCCAAACAATGAATATTATCAAAGATTCTCATATTCATTAAAATCTGAAATTCCTTTCAAAACATGGGATAATACTGTTGGTTCACTAAATCATACTGCAGGATTTAAAAAATACTCAGATCTTCAAGTTTTAAGTCAATCTAATGACACAAATCTTGTAGTAAATAGTAAAGATTCTGAAGTAAGTTTTCTTGTTGATATTGTAGGAGAAGGTGATTTAAATTGTGTTTATGATTTTGATTCAGTTAAAGAAGATATTAATTATGTAAATGGAAATCTAGTATCTAATAATATATTATTTGACAATGTTATACTATCTGATTATTTCCAATCAATTGGCAATAGAGTATTATCTGTTGATGATGTAAGTAATGAATTCAATAGTAATGAAAGAAGTGAGCAGTATGCTAGAGTCTCTGAGTTTGATGTAAAAACTAAATTTAATAAAACATTACATTATATTAAAGATACACAATTTACTGATGAAAGACAATTCCAAATTTCTACAGTAATTCAAGATGATGATTTTATATACATGCAATCTTATGGAACTTTAAATACATTTCCATATTTGGGATACATGGATGCTAGTGTTGGTGGAGGCACTGGGCAAGAAGGTTGGAATTTTAGATGGTATCCTGTTAAATTTCAATTTAATAATTATGATGTCTCTTCTTTCTCTTTTAATTTTAATCCTGGAGATGCTGGGGTAGCATCTACATCATTTGGTAATGTAATTGATTATAATAGTCAGGAAGTAAATATCCCAGCTGCCACCACAACAACTATTGTATCTGTTGGAACTTCATATAGATCATTAAAAGTTCTTAATTTAATAGCAGAAGGAGATAGTCATCATGCAGCAGAATTGAACATTCTGCATGACGGAACAGATGTCACAATGCTTGAATATGGTAACTTGGATGAAACATCGTCTCCATTGTTTAGTGGTATTGGAACTTATGGCGCTAGAATTTCAGGTGTCAATTTAATTGTTGAATTTCATCCAACCACAAGTGTTGCCTCTACTTCATATAGTCAAGTAGTTTCATTTGCAAGAGGAAATACTACCACTGGTGTTGTTACAATGAACAGTGCCCAAATAGGTTCAGCATATACTTCAATACCTTCTTCTGGATCTCCTACTGCTCATGTTTTAAGTTCTTACGATGATCCATACAGTGCATCATATCAAATTATAACAGTTGAAGATACTGCAAATAATCAACATGAATTTTTTGAATTTAATGTTCTTAATTCAAAAACAATACCAACCCAACACTATGTTGAATGGGCAAATATCCAAACTCATTCTGGATTAGGAACTATTGGTGTTAATACAACTGGAAATACAGTGCAGGTTGTTTACACACCAAATTCTGGAATTGCTGTTGAAGTAAAATCCTTTAAAGTTGATGCTAGAGAAATTGATCCACTCAATTTAATTTCCTCAGTACCTTTTGATGATGGTGAGTTCAAGACTCAAACTGGTAATTATTTTGGTACAAAAAGTTCTATTAATACAAAATTTAATTTAACACATAACGGTGATAATATATTCTCAAGATTATTTGATGGGAGTTCTACTGTAGGTGTTAACACATCTACAAATCATATTTCAATCCCAAATCATTTCTTTAATTCTGGTGAGGCAGTAAAATATAGTACAACTGGAACAAGTCAAAAAATTAATATTGCCTTAACAGATTTTGGAGGGAGTGTAGGATCTACCTCTATTTTACCTGAAAATCTATTTGTTGTAAAAATTGATAATGCAAAAATTGGATTTACAACAAGTGCTTCAGATGCATTGAAAATAAATCCAACATTGATTGGTATTACTACTGTAGGAGTTGGTAATTCTCATTTTGTAACCACAACAAAGCAAGATAGTAAGGTTTTGATTAGTGTTGATAATATGATTCAAGCACCTCTTTCTATAACAGGTATTGGAGCAACTCTTTCTAATAACATTATATTTGACACAACATTTTTAACAAGTGGACTATCTACAGTACGAGCAAATGATGTGATTAAAATTGATGATGAATATATGTTAGTAACTAGTGTAGTTGGTTCTGGACTAACAGTAACTGTTAGGAGACCAATTCTTGGTTCAAATGTTGCACCTCATGGAATAGGAGCAACTATAACTAAGTTTACTGGTAATTTTACTATTAATGATAATATACTCAATTTTACATCAGCTCCTTATGGAAACATACCATTAGGTACTACTACTAATCCACCTGATGAAAGAGATTGGTCTGGAATAGCAACAAATTCTACTTTTAGTGGAAGAGCATTCTTAAAAAGAGGTGCGCAAAATACAACAAATGAAATTTATCACAAAAATCATGTATTTGATGATATGTCTAATGAATTTGTTGGAATAAAGAGCGAGTTTACATACAAATCAAATGGACAAGATGTAATTGGTATTACCTCTTCAACTGTAGTATTAATTAACAACATTTTTCAATCAACTCAAGGAATTCTTCCAAATGAAGTTGGAGAATATCAAAACTTTGAAGAGGTTGGTGTTACATCAATTAGATTCTTGGGTATTGGTACTCCATTAGGTGATGATATTAATAGAGCAAACATTCCTATTGGAGGTCTTATTGTTTCTGTGGGTTCTCAAGAAGGTTTTGGTTATCAACCATTAGTTGCTGCAGGTGGAACAGCAATTATATCTGGTCTTGGAACAGTGTCATCTGTCTCTATTGGAAATAGTGGTTCTGGTTATAGAACTGGATTAGGTACAGTATACAATGTGGGTGTTCAAACTTATTTTGGTGTAGTTCCTGTATTGACAAATATTGGAACAGCACTTGTGACTGATGGACACGTAACAAGCATTAATATCACAAATCCTGGAATTGGATTTACTAATACAAACGCTCCAGTTGTAATCATAGATGAACCATTGAGTTACACAAACATTCCTCTTGAATATTCCTCTACATCAGCAGTTGGATCAGGAAGAAGTGCCACAATTGATATAAAAGTTGGACAAGGATCAAGTATTATTGATTTTGAAATTAAACATCTTGGATATGGATATGGCAATAATGAAATTCTTACAATTCCTGCTGGAGGACCAACAGGAATTCCTACAGATTCTTCTCTATCATTTAGTGAATTTAAAATATCTATTGAGGAAACTTATGATGATCAATTTAATGGATATAGTGTTGGTGAATTCCAAATTCTTGATAGGTTTGATGACCAGTTTGATGGTTTTACAAGAGTATTTTCTCTTACATCAGGAGGAAATCCAATTTCTATCAAATCATCACCTGAATCAAATATTCAAGTAGATCAAACTTTACTAATTTTTGTTAATGATATACTTCAGGTCCCTGGATTATCATATTCTTTTGAGGGAGGAAGTCAAGTTATATTTAATGAAGCACCTAAAGGTCCAGCTTCTGGAGTTCCAAAAGGAGACACATCAAGAGTTCTTTTCTATAAAGGTGCAGGTGATATTGATGTTCAATTTACTGAAGTTCTTAAAACTGTAAAACCAGGTGACACACTTGATATCAATCATAATGTAGAATTGGGACAACCTATTACTCTTGACGAAGATATTAGAGTTGTCACTGGAATTACTACACTTGATAGTGTAAAAACTAATCAATATCCTGGTCCTGGCATTTCAATTGATCAGACAGTTTCTAGACCAGTTACATGGTGTAGACAAAAGATTGATAAGGTTATAAATGGTCAATTTATTGGAAAAGACAGAGAAAAATATGAACCAAACATTTACCCTGCATCTTTCCTCACTAAAGCAGTCAGTATAAGCACAACGATTACATATGTTGATAACATAAGACCATTGTTTAATGCAAATAATGAGTCTACTTTGAGAGATTTCCAGAACAATGTTACTTTAACATCACAAAATCCAACATCATCAGCAACAGGAACTGCAGTTGTTTCAACATCTGGTACAATTACATCAATTAATATCACATCTGGAGGATCTGGATATGATTTCACACCTACTGTAACAATTGCTGCACCAGGTGGAATAACTACATCACAAGCAACAGGTATTGCAACTGTTACTAGTGGTATTGTGACTGGAATTTCTATCACTGGAGTTGGAACAGGTTATGATACACCTCCACTTGTAATTATTCAACCTCCAAAAATTTCTAGGGAAAAACTTTCTATTATAAATTATTCTGGTGACTATGGAATAATAGTTGGTCTAGGAAGCACCAATGTTGGTTTACAGAAACAATTATTCTTTGATACTTTTATTCCTGTTGATTCATATATGAGAAATAATTCCCTTGTTGGAACTGGAATTACAATTTCAGGAATAAGCACAGGTGATCATATTGTAATTAAAGATACTTTTATATCAATTGGTGGAACATTTGCTTCAAATGTTGGTGTAGCAACTACAGCACTTGATTGTGTTTATGAAGTTGTATCAGGAATTACAACAGTTGTGGAATTTGTTGGTTATTCAACATCAGTTGTAAGAATTACATGCAATGTTGATAATTATGGTTCTGGTATTGCCCATACTAGTGGTTATTTCTTAGGTAACTATAGTTGGGGTAAAATTGAGTTTAGTGAAAGAGTCAATCCTATTAGTTTTGAATTTTTTGGAGAGAATGGTGTTACTGGCATCTCTTCTTCTGGTCTTGTTCAAAGAACAATCCCATTAAAATTTAAAAACTATTCCTAACCACTATAAATAAGAAAAAAGTCCTAGTAAAATGGCTGCGATTATAACTGATCAACTTCGTATATTAAATGCCAAGAATTTTGTATCTGGTGTTCAGACAAGTACAAATTCATATTATACATTTATTGGACTTCCTAATCCGACTGACTATCTTTCAACCTGGAATAATGATCCACCTTCCCCAAAAGATAGTTTAGATGAGTCAAATGATTATTATGATACTATGATTGCGTTGAAGAAAATATCTTCAACAGATGTAACACAGGTTGTTAAAAAGAACACTTGGAGATCTGGTAATTTATATGATATGTGGAGGAATGATATTACTAGGTCAAATCCTTCACAACCATCTGGATCATTCAATATATATTCAGCAAATTATTATGTAATTAATAGTGACTTCAGAGTGTATAGTTGTCTTAATAATAATGCATTACCTGAGAATGATTTTAAAGGAAGTCCCTCACTTGATGAACCATTATTCACTGATTTAGAACCTAGAGCAGCAGGTTCAAGTGGCGATGGATATGTTTGGAAATATCTTTATACTATAAAACCAAGTGATGCAATAAAATTTGATTCTACAAATTATATTCCTGTACCTAATGATTGGGGAAATACAAATGATACTAGTGTAATGAAGCAAAATGCTTCCTCTAGTGGTCAACTTAAAATCTGTACTATTAGAAATAGAGGTGCTGGTTTAGGAAATGCTAATACTTACACCAATGTGCCTATCAAAGGTGATGGAAGGGGAGCAAAAGCAACCATAGTAGTTAATGCTGATTCAAAGATTGAATCTATTTCAATCACAAATGGTGGTTCAAACTATACTTATGGAACAGTTGATTATGTTGAAGGTGGAATTCCAACAGGATCAACTGCACCAGTTTTTGATGTTATTATACCACCTAGCAATGGTTATGGTTTTGATATCTACAGTGAATTAGGAGCATTTAATGTTCTTACTTATTCAAGATTTGAAAATGACACTGAAAATCCAGATTTTATAACTGGAAATGAATTTGCAAGAGTTGGACTAGTTGAAAATCCACAACAGTATGGATCATCTAGTTTACTCACATCAGATAAAGCATCTGCTACTTATGCATTAAAATTGACTGGAATTGGTTATAGTTCTGCAACTTTTACAGCAGATACAGAAATTACACAGAAAGTTGGTGTTGGATCAACAGCAGTTGGAAGAGTAGTTTCATATGATCAAACCACAGGTGTTCTAAAATATTGGCAAGATAGAACAAATGTTGGATTTAATAGTGATGGAACAGTAAATTCATCTCCTAAATATGGATTTGAGTGCTTAAAATTTGATGGTAATGCTAAAGCATTTGATGGTAATGTTGATATTTTAGGAGGATCTGCTACTTTACAGATAGGAACATCATTTTCAGGTATAACTACCATAATAAATAATAGGACATACAATCTTGGACAAGAATTTGTTCTAGGTGTTGCACAACCTGAATCAAAACAATATTCAGGCAACATTATCTATGTTGATAATAGACCTTCTATAACAAGGTCATCATCACAAAAAGAAGACGTCAAAATCATTTTGCAATTCTAAAGAATTATGCCACAGGAAACTAATCTCAACGTTGCTCCCTATTTTGACGATTTTGATGCAACAAACAATTACAACAAAGTACTTTTCAAACCTGCATATCCTATTCAGGCAAGGGAATTAAACACTCTTCAATCAATCCTGCAAGGACAGATTGAAAGTATGGCAGATAACCTTTTTCAGGAAGGTTCTGTTGTAATACCTGGAAATACTTTTTATGATGCTAATTTTTCTTGTATTCAGATTCAATCTGAATTCTTAGGCATTCCTGTATCATTATATCTTGACCAATTAGTTGGAAAGAGAATAACTGGAAGAACATCTGGAGTTACTGCAAAAGTAGTTACCACTATAACTAATGCTCAGTCTGACAGAGGAACATATACACTTTATGTAAATTATGAAAATTCAAGTTCTGATGGAACATCAAGAAAAGAATTTTTTGATGATGAAGTATTAACTGTAGATAAAGCAATTACATTTTCTACAACATTTATTGCAGCAAATGAAGGTTTTGCCAATACAATAACCAATGAAGCAGCACAAACTGGTACGGCATTTACTTTAAGCACAGGAATATACTATCTTCGTGGAAATTTTGTAACAGTATCAAATCAAATTTTAATTCTTGATCAATATTCTACAAATTCAAGTTACAGAATTGGTTTCCAAATCAATGAAGAATCTATTAATGCAGATGATGATCCCCAACTATATGATAATGCAAGTGGATTTAATAATTATACAGCACCAGGTGCAGATAGATTAAAAATTACTGCGACTTTAGTTAAAAAATCGTCTGATGATTATGACACTCAGGGATTTATTCAAATTGCTGAAACAAATAATGGATTTTTAACATCTAATAACACTTCTTCAACACAATATTCAACTATTGGTGCTGAAATGGCACAAAGGACCTTTGAAGAGTCTGGTCATTATTATATAAAAGAATTTACAACCAAGATAAAAGAAAGTCTTAATAATTTAGAAGGAAATAGAGGAGTTTATAAATCAAATCAGGCAACACAATCTGGAAATAACCCAAATGAAAATTTGATGATTTATCAAGTCTCTCCTGGAAAAGCATATGTGAGAGGTTATATGGTAGATCTTCTTTCTACAAAATTAGTTGATGTTGTTAAACCTAGAACAACAAAAAACATTATAAATCAAGGTATAAATTTTAATTTTGTACCAACATTTGAAGTTAATAATGTATTTGGAAGTGCTCCAATTGGATTTAATACTACAAATACCATTTCTCTAAGAAATCAAAGAGTGGGAACTGCTGCAACAATTGCTGCTGGTAAAGAAATAGGTCAAGCAAGAATATATGATTTTGCTCTTGAATCTGGTGCTTATGATTCTGCTGCACCTAAAACAAATGTTTGGGATTTATCACTTTTTGACCTAGAAGTTAATACAGATCTTACTGTTAACGTAGATACTTCTCTCTCAGTACCAACTCACATTGAAGGAGAAAATAGTGGAGCAAGTGGGTTCTTAAGATATTCTGCTGTAGGAACAGCTGTTACAATATACAATACAAAAGGTGAATTTGTACTTGGTGAAAGGATTAAATTTGATGGAATAATTGATAATGCTAGATTTATTACAAATGTAAATAATAATTCTATTTCTGATGTAAAATCAGTTCATGCACAAGTTGGATCTGGGGCAACTTTTAGTGCTGATTTAATCCAATCATCATCATTATCATTTCAACAAGCAACTTTAACAGCAATAGATTCTAGCACTGGTATTTCAACTGTTACCAGCCCATCAATGGCAGGTAATACATTTGTTGGAGTAGTAACAACTGGAAATTTGATATCCTTCCAAAGACCAAATTTAATTGTTCCTTCTATAGCAAGAGTTAGTTCTGTTGGATCTACTAATTTTACTGTTACTGGAGTAACTACTGTAACAAATGTTGCTGATGGCGCTCTTCCATCAGCAACATTTACAGCAACTGGACTTGAAGTTCTTACTTCTAGATTCCAACAAACGAATGGAACTGTAAATGAAAGATCATTATTCAGTGTACTTCCAAAGAAATTTGTTCAATCTGTTAATCTTGATAGATCCTCTGCTTTTCTCAGAGTAAGAAAAGAAATTACTATTGCTAATGGAGAAACTGGAGTTGTTTCAGTTGATGACACTAATAATCAAACATGGCAATCATTTGATGAGGAGAGATATTCTCTTCAGAATGCTGATGGAACAACACAAGTTTTGACTGCTGATAAGATTACATTCAATGGTCAAAAAACAACTTTAACAATAAAAGGACTGGTTGGAAGTGGAAATGCTGTTCTAATTGGAACTGTAAATCAAAGATCAATAACATCAAAGATAAAGTTAAAAAAATCATCACAAAGTGTTATAATTAGTAAATCAAATAATCCAGCATCTGGATTAGATGCTGTGGGAAAGGAAGGAACCACTTTAAATGATGGATTAGAATATGGAAATTATCCTTTTGGAACTAGAGTACAAGATAATGTAATTTCATTAAATGTTCCAGATGTAATTAAAATTCATGGAATTTATGAATCATTAGATACCAATGACCCCCAACTCCCCTCTTTGACTTCCAATAATATGACTGGACCCACTGGTTCAACATTGGATTTGATTGTAGGAGAAACATTTGTTGGGCAAACAAGTGGTGCAAAAGCAATCTATCTAAAACAAAATTCTACATCTTCAATTGGTTATTGCTATAAGAACAATAATACTTTTGAATCTGGTGAAGTTCTAATTTTTGATGAATCTGGTGTCAATGCAACTGCTGCTGATATTAATTCTGGATCTCCAGTTGTTACTGATAGATATAATTTAGATTCTGGACAAAGATTGGAAATTTATGATTATGCAAGAATTGTTAGAAGACAGAATTTTGATCCATCCAACAAAAAACTTTTAATTTACTTTACTGCAGCAGATTATGATCCAAATGATGAAGGAATTCTTACTACAGCAAATTCTTACGTAAATTTCAATTATGGTAATGAAATTTCTCAAATTAATAATATCAGAAATACTGATATTATTGATGTAAGACCTAGAGTTACAGAATATACTGTTGCTATTGATAAAGCATCTCCTTTTGAATTTGCTGGCAGATCTTTTTTAAATGAAAAGCACAGTGCTAAAAATATTTTAGCATCTGATGAATCAATGACCATAGATTATAACATTTATCTTGGTAGAGCAGATAGAATTTTTGTAAAAGAAGATTCAAATATTGAGATAAAATTAGGCGCGCCTGCAGAGATACCAGAACTTCCAGATATTTTACCTGGCGCACTTAATATTGCAAATGTATACAATCCACCATATCTTTTCAATATAAAAGATTCAAAAACAAAGTTTGTAAATCATAAGAGATATCAAATGAGTGATATCTCTAAACTTGAAAAGAGAATACAAAATCTTGAGTATTACACATCACTTAATTTACTTGAACAATCTACTCTCAATTCATTTGTTTCTGATGCTAATGGATTGAATAGATTTAAATCTGGTATTTTTATTGACAACTTCTCGTCATTTTTGCCACAAGATACAACAATTGGTATAAGAAATAGTATTGATCCTGTAAAAAAAGTTTTAAGACCTGCCCATTATTCAACAGCAATAAATTTACAAGTTGGTAATTCTACTATTCCTGGTCTTACTGGTGTAACAGCATCTAATGCTGATTCAAGATTTGCAGATGTTTCTGGTCAAAATATTAGAAGAACTGGAAATGTAATTAGTCTTAATTATACAGACCAAACATTTATTACTCAACCATATGCAACAAGAATTGAAAATGTAACTCCTTTTCTTGTAACATATTATAATGGTAGTATTGCTTTAGAACCAACTGCTGATATTTGGGTTTCAACTCAAAAAGCACCTGAACCTAGAGATGTTACAATGGAAGGTTCATTCCAAGCAGTTTCTGATGCAATTCAATCAGAAGTAACTACTAATGAAGATGGATTAAGAATTGGTGTAGCACCAACTATGTGGAATTCTTGGGAAACCACTGGTGTAAATCTAGATCTTACTGGAAGACAGCAAACTGAAACATTTGCAGCTGCTTCAAGAAGAAATGGAGGTGAATTTAATAATTTGCTTCAAGGGCAAGATGCTAATAATAGTACAGTTACATCAACTACTATTGATGGATCAATAAACCTCTCTCAAAATAGAACAGGAATTCAACAAACTGTTACTGAAGTAATTAACACAGAATCACTTGGAGATAGAATTGTAAGTAGAGATATTCTGCACTTTATGAGGCAGAGAAATATTCAATTTACTGGTAGAAGATTAAAACCATTTACATCAGTTTTTGCTTTCTTTGATAGTGTAGATATAAGTAATTTTATTACACCAAAATTATTAGAAATTAGTATGGTTTCAGGAACCTTTCAAGTAGGTGAAACTGTAACTGGTAGAATGAGATCAACTAGTTTAGGACCAATTAGTGATACTTCTCCTACAATTACCTTTAGAGTTGCATCTTCTAATCACAAATATGGACCTTATAATAATTCAAATGATTTTTATACTGCCAATCCATATCAAAGAGGAGTAAATGTAGCATCAAGTTATAGTCAATCTTCAACTACTTTGAATGTTGATACATTTAGTTTGCAGTCTGAAGAATTTCCACAATTTGCAGGTTTTGTAAGATCAGGAATGATACTTACAGGTGCTAATGGTGCTGAAGCTATAATTACTGATGTAAATATTATTACTGATAATGTTGGAACTGTAATTGGTTGTTTTAATGTTCCATCTTCTAATGATGACACAACACCTGAATTTGTTACAGGTAGAAATGTATTCAGATTATCAAGTAGTTCTTTAAATAGTCTCATAAAAGGTTCCACAACAACTGCTGCTCAAGAAATTTTCTATTCTCAAGGTGATATTGACAATACTGAAGAGGTTACACTCTCACTTAGAAATGCAAGAGTAGAAACTATTGAGGATTCTGACGTCAGAACACTAGATAATCAAATAGATTTTGATATTGTTAATAATGTATCACTTAGACCACCTCCACCACCTCCACTACCACCAGATCCCCCAAGAAGAAGTGATCCAGATCCACCCAGACAAGGTGATCCATTAGCACAGACATTTGCTGTTGATGATTCTACTGGTGTATTTGTAAATAAAATTGATGTATTTTTCCAATCTAAAGATGATATCTATCCTGTAACTTGTCAGATTAGAGAAACTACTTTAGGTACTCCTAATTCTAAAATTTTAGCATATTCTGAGGTAGAATTAACACCAGATTTTGTTAATATTTCTGAAGATGGGTCTGTATCTACAACATTTACATTTGAATCTCCAGTATACTTAAAAGGTAAAGCAGAATACGCATTTATTCTTCTTTCAAGTGTTACATCTTATAATGTTTGGATTTCAAGATTGGGTGAAGCTGATGTAACAACATTAGCATCTGAATCTAGTCAAGTTTTAGTTACATCACAACCAATTCTTGGTTCATTATTTAAATCACAAAATTCAAATGTTTGGACACCAAGTCAATATGAAGATTTGAAGTTTGTATTACACAGATGTGACTTTGTGGGAAGTGGAAATGTTCAATTCTATAATCCAGAACTTCCAACAGATCTTGAATCAATTTCAAGAGATGGAATCACTGCAATATCAAGATCTGTTGGAGTTGGTATTGGAACAACTGTAAATGATAATGATTTAACTTACCCATTGTCAGTTGGCAATAAGGTAACTCAAATTAATACAAATGCATCAGGTACATTAGAAAGATTTTCAGGAATTGGAACTGGTAATCTTATCTTAACTAATGTTGGAAGCGGTTACACCCCATCATCTGGTCAATTTACATTTTCTGGTATTGGTCTTACTTCTCTTACTGGTTCAGGTCAAAATGCAACTGCTAATATCACTGTTAACAATGGAGTAGCAATTGCTGCAACTGTTCTTAATGGTGGTAGAGGATATCAAGTTGGTGATGTACTGCAACCACTTACATTTGGAGTTGATCAACTAGGTGCAAATATGCAACTATCAGTTGGAATAGTATCAGTATTCAATGAAATAATTCTTTCAAATGTTCAAGGTGATTTTTCAACTGATGTGGCTAATTACTTAGTGTATACAAATAATAATGGAAATAGAGACAGTATTAATGCTGGCGTTGGTGGCAGTGTAACTCCTAGTGAAATTGATGTTCTTTCAGATGGTCTTCACTTAAAGGTCTTCCAAAGAAATCATGGAATGTATTCTGAAATAAACAGAGTAAAAATTAATTCTGTAGAATCAAGTATTACTCCAACAGCACTTCTTGTTGATTATAGTAAAGATTCTACTGCATCAATTTCCATTGCTAATACATCAAACTTTGGTACATTTGAAAATGTTGGTGTTTCAAACACAAATCCAGGATTCGTTAAAATTAATAATGAAATTATTAAATATGAGGGTGTGACATCTGGTACAGGTGTTTCTGGCACTCTTACTGGTATTGGCAGAGCATTTGAATCAACTGTTCAATCAAGACACACACAAAATGATTTAGTATTTAAATATGAATTTAACAATGTTTCTTTGAGAAGAATTAACACCATTCACAACTTGAATGATTCAACAGTTGTTGACTCTATTGGTATTGATGAATATCATGTTAAGATTGACATGACTAAAAATGGTACTATTAGAACAGGAGTTGGTGGAACATTTATTCCTAAAACAAATTATCTTTCCTCTGGTATTGGTGGTGGATCTTTGTCTAAAGGAACTTATAATCTTCCTTACTCAGTAATTGTTCCTAGTGTAACTTCAGCAGTTCCAGAAGGAACTTCAATCAATGGAAGTGTAAGAACTATATCAGAAACATCTGTTTCTGGAACAGAATCTTCATTTATTGATCAAGGTTATCAAGATGTAACATTCATGAAGAAAAATTATTTTGAATCACAAAGAATGGTTGCATCTCAAACAAATGAAAACGATCTTTTGACAAATCTTCCTGGATCAAAATCATTTACAATGAACATGGATTTGTTATCTTATGATAAAAGATTATCTCCATTTGTAGATTTAGATAAATCTTCAGTTATCTTTGTTTCTAACAGAGTAAATGGTCCTATAGTTAATTTTGCTACTGATTCAAGAGTAAGTAGCATTCCTAATGATCCAAATAGTATGATTTACGTTAGTAAGTTAGTTGAACTTGAAAATCCTGCAACATCATTGAAGGTATTCATTGATGGTTATATTGCCAATACAAGTGATTTAAGAATGTTCTTTGCTCTTAATCAAGAACTTAATGCTAATGAAACTATTTTCATACCATTCCCTGGTTTTCAAAATATTGATACATTTGGTAATGTAATTAATCCTGCAAATAGTGATGCAACTGCAGATAAAAAGATGTTTAAATCTGACAATCTGACCCCTGAACCTGCAATAAATGATTTTAAAGAATATATCTTTACAATGGAGAATCTTGCTCCATTCAGATCATTTAGATTGAAAATGATTGGTACTTCTACTAATCAAACAGTTGTCCCACAATTTAGAAATCTTAGGGCAATTGCATTAGCATGAATTTGATACCAGTTGAAAACCAGGATGGTCTTTTTAGAGATTCAACTACTGGTGCCATTGTTAATACTAACAAAAATGAATTTGAAACCTATATAACAAATAGAAAAAGACTCTCTTCTGAGAAGGAGAGAGTTAATTCTCTTGAAGAAAAAGTAGATGATTTAAAAAGTGATCTAGATCAAATCAAATCAATGTTAAGGTCAATAGTTAATGGCTAACAACACAATTACTTTCAATCCAGATTCAAATGCTGCATATGGTGTAAACCTTACCATTTTTGAGGGTGCTGATTTTATTTCAACTTTTGCAGTAAAACAAGAAAATAAATCTGCATTTAATTTATCTGGATATTCATTACACGCTAAGATGAAAAAAAGTGTTTCTATTGGAGCATCTACTGGAGGAATTCAATCAATTTCTGCTAATATAACTAGTGCTTCTACTGGTGAGTTCAATATTTCACTTTCAGATACTATTACAAAAGATTTAAAACCAGGTAGATATTATTATGATATTAATGTTGTTAGTTCAGCATCAACTGTGTATAAAATGGTTTCTGGAAATGTAGTGGTGGAGGGAGGTCTATCCATTTCCTAAATATAGGAAAGGATATAGTGTATAATGGCACAACCATCTTCAAGACAAGAATTAATAGATTATTGCTTAAGACAGTTAGGTGCTCCTGTCCTTGAAATTAATGTCGCAGAAGAACAAATACAAGATTTGATGGATGATGCTATTCAATATTTTAATGAAAGGCATTATGATGGTGTAGAAAAAGCATTTCTTAAATATCAAATAACTGCAGAGGATGTAGATAGAGGAAAAGCAAGGCCACCAGGTGCTAAAAGTCCTACCACTGAAAAAGGAATAGTAAATACAGATGTTGCAACTACTGTTGGAGGAGATGCTACAACATTTAAATTTTATGAGAACAGTAATTATATACAGGTTCCTCCTCAAGTTATAGGCATTGAAAAAATATTCAAATATGATGATGCTCAAGTAGCAAGTAGTAGTAATATGTTTAGTTTCAAGTACCAAATGTTCTTGAATGACATTAACTATTTTGGGAGTATGGATTTACTATCTTATTCAATGTCTATGAGTTATTTGGAAACTATGGATTTCCTTCTTAATACACATAAAAGAATTAGATTTAATATAAGACAAGATAGAATGTATCTTGATGTTGATTGGGACCAATTGAAAGAGGGAGAGTTTATTATTTTGGATTGTTATAGAGCACTTGACCCAAATGATTATTCAAGAGTATTTAATGATCCATTTATTAAAAAATATCTTACAGCATTAATTAAAAAACAGTGGGGACAGAACCTAATTAAATTTACAGGTGTAAAACTTCCTGGTGGTATTGAATTTAATGGAAGACAAATATTTGATGATGGACAAAGAGAATTGGATGAAATAAAAACCCAAATGATGAGTACTTACGAAGTTCCACCTTTTGATCTAATAGGATGATTTCATGCTCAATCCATTCTTTCTAAACAACTCAAAACAAGAGCAGGGTCTCATACAAAGTCTTGTCAACGAACAGTTGAAGATGTATGGGATTGAAATTTATTATATCCCTAGAAGATATGTAAAAAAAGCATCTGTTATAAGGGAAGTAATTCAATCTGAATTTGATAATGCCTATCCTATTGAAGCATATCTTGATAGTTATGAAGGGTATGGTGGTCAAGGAACCTTATTATCAAAATTTGGTATTCAAGAATCTGATGATATGACACTTATTGTGTCAAGAGAAAGATACGAGAATTATATTACACCCCTTATAAAAAATATTCCAAATATTGAATTATCAACTAGACCAAAAGAAGGTGATTTAATTTATTTTCCACTTGGAGATAGATTATTTGAAATAAACTATGTTGAACATGAACAACCTTTTTATCAATTACAAAAAAATTATATCTACACTCTTAAATGTCAACTTTACAGATATGAAGATGAAGTTCTTGATACTGGTGTAGAAACTATTGATGATGAAATAGAACAAATTGGTTACATTCAGACACTTACTCTGATTGGTGTTGCAGTACCAGCAACAGCATCTGTTTCTGGAATTTGCTCAGGTTCTGTAAGAACTGTAGATATAACAGATATGGGTGATGGTTATACATCAGCACCAATAGTTGCTATTTCAGCTGCTCCTATAGGAGGAGTGAATGCAGTTGGAATTGCTTCAATGGATTATGGATATATTGGTTGTAATGGTATAAAGGGAACAGGAAAGGTAGTAGGTGTTAAACTCACAAATGCTGGTTGTGGTTATGTTGATACTCCAATAGTAACTTTCACTGGTGGAGGTGGTGTAGGAGCATCTGCAACAATTATTCTTGAAAAGGTTGGAGGAATAAAGACTTTAGATTTAACAAATCCTGGGTCAGGATATATAAATCCACCTACTGTTGGAATTTCCACTCCTGTTCATGTAGGAGCTGCTGCAACTGCTACAATTGGTGTTCCAATAAATCCAGGTGCAGGGTCAAGTGTAATTAATACAACTATAAGTGTTGGTATTGCTACTTACCTATTCCCTGGAGGAACTACAGGTGGTGTGTTCTATAAATCTGCACCAGATGTAACATTTTCAACACCAACAGGAAGTGGAGATAATGCAATTGCCACTGCTACTTTAGATAATTATAATAATACTGGTGGCACAGTATTATCATTAACCATTACTGATGAGGGTAGATTTTATACATCAGCTCCTTCAGTTACTATAACCTCACCTGGATCTGTATCTGCTGCTGCTACCATAGACAATGGAGGTGGTCTTGATGGATCATCTGTTGACCCTAGTTCATTAGGATTTACAACAACAGGTAGAGCATATACAACAGCACCTACAGTAACAATAGGAGTAGGAACTGGCACAAATACTCCTTCAATAGTTGCTGTTGGTATTGCAACTATAAATCCAATTACAGGAGTTGTTACTGCTGTAGGATTTAGTTCTATAACCAATTTGTGGGCAGTTGGAACTGGTGCAACTATAGGTTTTGGTTACACTGTAAGACCAACCATATCCTTTAGTGCTCCATCTCCAGTTGTAGCAACTGCAACTGCAGTAATTTCTGCTGGTGGATCAGTAACATCACTTTCAATTGGAAACAGTGGATTTGGATATATTTCAACTCCTACAGTTTCAATATCTGGACCATCTGGAATAGGAACACAGTTTACAGCAACTGGTATTGCAACTATTAGATTCAATTCAATTTCTACAACTGGCACATTGGGAGCAGGATCAACTATAATTACTGGAATTAATACTAATGGAATTATAGTTGGTGACAGAGTTAGACTTGGTATTGGATATAGTGGTCTGTATAATTTTATTGTAGGTGATTCATTTGTTAATTCTGTTGGAGTATCAAGTTTAACTATAAACAATACATCTACAAACGTAGGAATTGCAACATCAGTATTTGAATTTGGTATTGATAGGTGTGGGGTAGTAACAGCAATTAATATTATAAATGGTGGAGGTGGATACTTGACACCCCCAACAATTACAATTTCAAATGATTCAAGTTTCAAAAACTATATTGATGAAGTTGTTGGTGTTGCAACAGCTGTTGGAATTTCTACTGTAAGTATAGCAGGCACTGCAACAGTTCATATTATTGATTCTGGTTCTCAATATGTTCTTACTCCAACCATTATATTATCATCTCCTATATCAACAAGTACTGGATCATTTATTTTTAATGAAATTGTAACTGGTTCAAGTTCTGGAACAACTGCAAGAGTAAAAAAATATGATTCTGTAAATAATACTCTTGAGGTTTCACTGGTAGATGGATCATTTACTCCAGGAGAAACAATTGTGGGTTCAGAATCAGGTGCATCACATACTATGAGAATACAAGATAAAAATGATCAAGTTGATCCTTTTGCAGATAATGATAATATTGAAACTAGAGCAGATGATATCATAGATTTCAGTAAGGGCAATCCTTTTGGAATGCCCTAGTTTAAAAACTGTTAAATAGAAGTATAGTTAAATTATAAAAAAATGTTTGAACATTTCTACAATGAAATATTCAGATCAGTTATTATTGCCTTTGGTTCCCTTTTTAATGGAATAGAAGTTCATAAAAAAGATGCTGATAATGATACTTTTAGTATCATTAAAGTGCCACTTTCTTATGGTCCTACGCAAAAATTCCTTGCCAGAATGGAACAGCAGGCTGATCTTAATAAACCAGTTCAAATGACATTGCCAAGAATGTCATTTGAGTTTACAGATTTGTCTTATGATCCTAGTAGAAAGGCATCACAGTCCCAAACATTTTTTAAGACTGAAACTGATGGAACAAAGGCTAAAAAAGTTTATCTTCCAGTTCCATACAATATGGGTTTTGAATTGTCTATAATGACAAAGTTAAATGATGACATGCTCCAAATAACTGAACAAATTTTACCATATTTTCAACCATCATACACTCTTCCAATTAAAATGCTTGGTGATTTGAAAGAAACATTGAATGTTCCAGTGCAATTGGAAAATGTTTCTATGGAAGATGATTATGAAGGAAACTTTGATACAAGAAGGGCGTTAGTGTATACTTTTAGATTTGTAGCTAAAACTTACTTATATGGTCCTATAGCAGATGTTACTGATGATATCATTAAGAAGGTTCAAGTTGGTTACGTTGCTGGTCAGAGAGGTCTTAGAGGGACCTCTTATGAAAGAGATGTCACCTATAAGGTTGTGCCAAGAGCAACAAAAGATTATGATGGTTCAGAAATTACAACACTTGCAGAAGATGTAGACGAAACAGAAACTGTAATTACTGTTGCAAATGGTGGATCAGTAACAGCAAAAACATATGTTTATATGGGAGAAGAAGAAATATTTGTTGAATCTATTTCTGGCAATAAACTTACAGTGAAGAGAGCACAAGATAAAACAACAGCAGCTGCTCATGTTCTTGGTGCATCAGTGTATAGTATTACATCAAATGATGCAAACTTTATTGATATAGGTGACAACTTTGGATTTGATGGCAGTATCTCATGACAAACTCAGATAGCAACATTGTTGATGTAACACCTATTGGTAAAGAGAAACCTGCACGTCTTACTAAAGATGATGTAGAAAAAGATTATGAATACACAAGAGGTAATCTTTACTCTATAATTGAAAAAGGACAGGAAGCAATCAATGGCATTCTTGAACTTGCACAAGAAAGTGAAATGCCTAGAGCATATGAGGTTGCTGGTCAATTGATTAAAAATGTTGCTGATGCAACTGATAAGTTAATGACTCTTCAACAAAAACTAAAAGATGTCAATGAAGAACAGATAAGTAAGGGACCAACAACAGTAAACAATGCATTGTTTGTTGGATCTACTGCTGATTTGCAAAAACTATTGAAGAATAACTCATCTGATAAATAATACATCAGGGAGAGAAATCCCAAAGTATTATACTTATAAAATGTCTAAAAAAGAGGATTTGCCTTCAATAAATGATATAGTAGAGGATACTAATCTCCCCTCTTATAAAGATTTTATTGAAAATAACGAAGAACTTCCTTCAGTAGAAGAATATAAGACAGAACCATTAGAAGAAGATAACCAAACAATTGAAAATGCCAATGGTGAAACATTTGCAGAAATAATTGATGTTGTAAAAGCGCCAGAATGGCAAGAATTGTTAACTTTAGTTAACAAAGTAAGAGAAGATATTCCAAAAATACCAGAAATTAAATATTACGATGATGAATTAGGTGACTTAAGTGAAAAAATTACTGAAATTCAAGAAAATTTGTCACGCTTTGATTTAAAAAGCGACAAAATTTATCATTTAGATGCAAAAAATGAAGAATTTGAGGTTAAATTAAATGAAATAGAGTTAAAAATACCTGAAATACCTGAAGTAAGGTACTATGAAGGTGATATTGACTATATTTACAAAAAAATTGACTTAATTAAAGAAGAAATTACCAATCTTCCAGAAGTAAAATATTATGAAAGTGACCTTAAGAATCTTAAAACAAGAATTGAACAAGTTAATGAGAGTATTCCTACCTTTCCTGATTGGGTTAATAAGGTTGAAGAGGTTCCTGACTTTTCATGGATAGGTAAAACCTTTGGAGTCATTGATGATGACTTTAAAAAGGTTCAAGGGCACATTGATCTTATCACAGAAAAAATTAATTTAAGAGTTTCTGAGATTAATGAAACAATTGAAGTAAAAGATTTTGAACAAAGAGTAGATTTAAAAGATCTAAAAGAAAATTATAAGACTACAAAAGATAAAATCGTCAAAGAGTTCAAAGAAGTTGCTTTAAAAATTTATGATCACCATAAAGAATTTAAAGATGATGATAGAAAATTAAAAAAAGCAGTATTAAGTGAGCAAAATAAGTTAAAACAGATTCTCACTAAAGAGATAACTAAAATTAATGAGGAAAGCATAAAAACTGATGAAAAAATCATTGGTTTCTTCAACTCATTAAAAGAAAATGTTGAGCAAAAATTTTCATCATTACCTGAAGTAAAGTATTATGATGATGATATAAAAACACTTAAACAAGATGTAAGATTTGTCAAGGTAAGTGTTAAAAATTGTCTTGAGGATATAAAGAAAATATCTCTCGAGATTAAAAAAACTCAGGTAGAGTTAAGTGAAGGTCTTCTTAATGAACCTCCAAATGAAAAAGAAACTGCTGGAAATCAAACTGATCCATTAACACCTCTTGATCAAAAATTTGCCACTCTTGATGATCTGTCCAAACACTACAGATTGTTTATTAATAGAATCCAAACTCAACTCTCCACTATGGGTGGTGGTGGAGCAGGATTTATAAAAGATCTTGATGATGTTACTTTTGATGGGACTGATGGTCAACTTCTTATATACAATTCATCTACATCAAAATGGGTTGGTATTGCCAGCACTTCATTAGCAGGTTCTACCACATTAAATGAAGTTCTAACTAAAGGAAATATTTCAGGCATTGGAATGTCTGTTGGTTTCATAACTGCAACTTCTGCAGCATTTAGTGGTAATGTTACTATTGGTGGAACACTCAGAACTGAAAATAAAATTAATGTTGATTCTATTGGTATTGTAACTGCTAGAACTGAAATAAATGTTGGATATGACTATGATGGTGGTCCTGGAGTTGGAGTAACAATACTAGCATCTGGCAATGCAAACTATGCTGGAATTGTTACTGCATCTACAATTAAAGCATCAACTGCTTTCTATCCACCAATCTACACAACAACACAAAGAGATGCAGGAACCTTTTCAGAAGGTGCAATTATTTTTAATACCACAAGTAAAAAAATGGAGTTTTATGATGGAACTAATTGGCAATCACTACCTGGTATGACTCTTGGTCTTACTGTGGCACTTGATGGTTGATAAATAAGAAGAGACCTTTTTATATAAAATGAAAAAGAAGTGTCCAGATGGAAAATACTATTGCTATACTGATAAAGTATGCAAAGACATTCCAAAAGGGTTCAAGATGGTTGGACCCATGGGAATGCTTCGAAAAGAGAATGGTCATTCTGTAGATGATGATGATTCTAAAACCAAAAAGAATGGTAAGAAGAATGGTAGTGTTTCTAATAGCAATGGTCATTCTAATGGAAATGGTAATGGCAACGGAAATGGTGCTGTCAGTGAAGATTTAAGAAAGTGGTTTGGTTCTGGACCTAAAGGTGGAAAAGGTGGTGGTGGATGGGATAGATACAACACCAAAGGTGAAAGAATTGGAAAATGTGCAAGGGAACCTGGAGAAGGTAAACCCAAATGTCTTTCCAATGAAAAAGCAGCAAAAATGTCTAAGGCAGAAAGAGCTTCAGCTGTGCAAAGAAAAAGAAGACAAGATCCAGTTGCAGATCGTTCAGGTAAAGGAGGAAAACCAATCATGACTTCTAATAAGATAAAAGAAAGTTCTTCACCAATGGTAAGACAAATTCTTGAAAGAATTGAATGTGAGCAGGAGTGGATTCTTGTAGAAAAAAATGTACCTACTAATCCTTCACTCTGGTCTAAGTTTAAGTCACAAGCAAGAGCAAAGTTTGATGTATATCCATCTGCTTATGCTAATGGTTGGGCTGCTAAGAAATATAAAGCAGCAGGTGGTAGTTGGAAGACAGCAACTAGTGAAAGTGTAGAATTAGAAGAAAAGAAAGGATGTATGCATAACCATAAAGGGGAGGAGTGTCCTGTTCATGGTGTGAAAGAGTGTCCTAATGAAGATACAATTAAAGAGGCAGTAAGAGTACCTGCTAGAAATGGAAATCTATACCTTGTAGCATTTTCTTGGAAAGGAAAGTATATGATGATGAAGATTTTCTTCCCTGAAATTACTAGACCATCAAGATCTCAAGTTCAAGATGCATTAAATAAAATTTATCCTGGATGTTTTGTTCAAAGATTTGATATTACTCCTTATCAACCTGGTGAACCCATGATTGATGCAGGAATGCAGGAGGCAGCATCATGGACAAAAAAGTCTGGAAAGAATAAAGAAGGAGGATTAAATGAAAAAGGCAGGAAGTCGTATGAGCGTGAAAACCCAGGAAGCGATCTTAAGGCACCTTCAAAAAAAGTTGGGAACCCTCGTAGAAAGAGTTTTTGTGCGAGAATGAGTGGTATGAAGAAAAAACTTACTTCTTCAAAAACTGCAAATGATCCAAACAGCAGAATAAATAAATCATTAAGAGCTTGGAATTGTTAATATAATTTATGACTGATAATGTATATCTTGGCAATCCTAATTTAAAAAAAGTAAATACAAGAATTGAATTTTCTCAAGAAAATATTGAGGAATATTTAAGGTGTCAGGATGATCCTGTATATTTTGCTCAAAATTATGTAAAAATTGTGACTCTTGACCATGGTCTACAACCATTTAAGACCTATGACTTCCAAGAAAAACTTATTAACAACTTTTACAAGAATAGATTTAACATCTGCAAAATGCCAAGACAGACTGGCAAAAGCACAACAGTTATTTCTTTTCTGCTTCACCATGTCGTCTTTAATGACAGTGTTAATATTGGCATCCTCGCTAACAAAGCGTCAACTGCTAGGGAACTTTTAAGTAGATTGCAAATTGCTTATGAAAATCTTCCTAAATGGATGCAACAGGGTATATTATCATGGAACAAAGGATCTTTAGAGTTAGAAAATGGCAGTAAGATATTGGCAGCTTCTACGTCTGCAAGTGCTGTCAGAGGTATGTCGTTCAATATCCTCTTCTTGGACGAATTCGCGTTTGTCCCCAATCACATCGCTGATGCCTTCTTTGCATCTGTTTATCCTACTATTACTTCTGGTAAAAGCACAAAAGTCATCATAGTTTCTACCCCTCATGGTATGAACCACTTCTACAGAATGTGGCATGATGCTGAAAAAGGAATAAGTGATTACATACCAACAGATGTTCATTGGTCTGAAGTCCCTGGAAGAGATGAGAAATGGAAAAAACAAACTATAAAAAACACTTCTGAACAGCAATTTAAGATTGAGTTTGAGTGTGAATTCCTAGGATCTGTTGATACTTTAATTGCACCTAGTAAATTAAAAACTTTCATTTATGATAATCCAATTCAAAGAAGTGCAGGATTAGATGTACATGAACCTCCACAAAAAAAACATGATTATGTAATGACAGTGGATGTAGCTAGAGGAGTTGGTAATGATTACTCTGCTTTTGTTGTTGTAGATATTACAGAATTTCCTCATAAAGTTGTAGCAAAATATAGAAATAATGAAATTAAACCCATGCTATTTCCTAATATAATTTGGGAGATAGCAAGAAAATATAACGATTCATTTATTCTTTGTGAAGTAAATGATATTGGAGATCAAGTTGCAAGTATTCTTCAATATGACCTAGAATATCAAAATTTATTGATGTGTTCTATGAGAGGTAGAGCAGGACAAATTGTTGGTCAAGGATTTTCTGGTTCAAAGACACAACTTGGAATTAAGATGTCCAAAACAGTAAAGAAAGTAGGTTCCTTGAATCTTAAAACACTTGTTGAAGAGGATAAACTTTTATTTAATGATTATGAAATTATATCTGAACTTACAACTTTTATATCCAAACACAATTCATTTGAGGCAGAAGAAGGTTGTAATGATGATCTTGCAATGTGTCTTGTAATATATGCTTGGTTAGTTGCTCAAGATTATTTTAAAGAACTGACTGATCAAGATGTCAGGAAAAGATTATATGAAGAACAAAAGAATCAGATTGAACAAGATATGGCACCATTTGGATTTATAAATGATGGTTCAGATGAAGCAACATTTGTTGATAATGATGGAGACAGATGGTATACTGATGAATATGGCGACATGTCACATATGTGGGATTATAGATAAATGAAAATAACACCTGAAACATATGAAAAGATGAACGAGGAATTTATTAAAGACAATACTCCTTTTATAATTGTTGTACCTACACAGGAGGCAATTGATAAATGGCAAGCAAAACCAGCACCTCCATATTCAGTACCACCTCAAGTAGATATGGTTAGTAAGCAATGGGAAAAACTTGGTGTATTTTCTATTGAAGAAAGAGAGCAATATAGGAAAAATAACAGTGGACTTTGATGAACAGATAAAACTTGGTCATCTTTTATTAGATTTAAGAAAATGTAGATCTTGTGGAGAAGAAAAAAATTTAATAGAATCATTTTACAGAACAAGAAGAGACAGAGGTCCATCACTTTCATCATATTCTTATGAGTGTAAAGAATGCACCATAAAAAGAATTATTGACAGTAGAAAAAATAAACCACATACAGATTGGCAATACCCAGATTGGTAATGTTCATGCATAGTTTCCCCACTGAAAACACTAGAAACAATAAATATTTTTAGTTAATCTGAGGATTAGGAGAAAAACATGGCAACTCCGCAATTATCTCCAGGGGTTCTGGTCAGAGAAGTTGACCTTACTGTTGGAAGAGCTGATAATGTAACAGATAATATTGGTGCGATTGCAGCTCCATTTAAAACTGGACCTGTTGAAGAAGCAACTTTAGTTTCAAGTCAAGGACAACTTATTGATGTGTTTGGTAAACCCCAAGCATCAGATAATCATTATGAATCCTGGATGACAGCATCAGAGTTTTTAACATATGGTGGGGCATTAAGTGTTGTAAGAATTGATGGATCAAACCTCAATAATGCTAATGCTGGAGTTTCTATTGCTTCAACCACAGTAAAAATTAAAAATTATGATGATTATGAAAATAATTATTCAACAGCAACTGATTGGTTCTATGCATCCAGAACACCTGGAGAACTTGCAACTAATCTAAAAGTTTGTTTTATTGATAATGCTGCTGACCAAACTGTTGGAATTGCAACAATTGCCTTATCTGGTGGGGCACAAGACATTAAAGTTGGATATGGTGTTACAGTTCAAATAACCAATGCAACTGTTCCAGGTGTTGGAACTACATCAACATTTACTGGAATGTTGAAAGGAATTGTGACAGGTGTCAGTACACAGTCTAGTGCTGCTGCTGGTAACAGTACAGTTGATATTAGAATTGTATCAAGAGTATCATCTGCTGCAACAGACACTGGAACAGTATATAATATTAATTATGAAAGAGGAAATGAAGGAGCATCAATTCCTGCATCTAGTGTTGTAAGATTTGTAAACAATACTGGTATTAACACTGGAACTAATTTAACTGCTGCAACATCTGTTGATTGGTATGACCAACAGACCCTAGGTCTTACAAACTCAACTGTTTTTTGGAAGAATCTGGCACCTAAACCAGTTACTAACCAATATGCAAATAATAGAAGTTCAAGAAATGATGCACTGCACGTAGCAGTTGTTGATGATACAGGAACTGTAACAGGTATTCAAGGTAATATTCTTGAAACAAATCTTTTCTTATCTAAAGCACTTGATTCTTTAGCTGATGGTGATTCACCAGTTAAAAATTATTATAAGAGTTATCTTGCAAATAATTCTCAATACATTTTTGTAGGTGCTAATGGTGGAACAACTTTTGATGCAGTAAACAACAAAGAACCACAAGCAAGTGGATTCTCATCTGGATATGTAAAAGTAACTTTAGGTGCTGGTGCTTGGGGTCTCAATGCTCAGGGAGTTCAATTTAATGCATTAGGTAATGTAAGTTACACATTAAAAGGTGGTGCTGATTATGGTGCAAATGGTGGAATGAGTGGATCTCTTGGTGACATTCTTACTGGATATAATCTTTTTGAAAATAGTGACGAAGTAAGAGTTGACTACTTACTCATGGGAGCATCACAATCATCTGAACTAGAAACTCAAGCAAAGGCAAATCTTTTGATTGCTCTTGCTGAAGGAAGAAAGGACTGTATGGCTGTTATTTCTCCACATAGAGCTAATGTTGTTAATGTAAACAACACTACAACTCAAACTGCTAATTTATTGAATTATTATTCAAAAATTAATTCTTCTTCTTATGCAGTTCTTGATAGTGGTTACAAATATGTTTATGATAGATTTAATAATGAATTTAGGTATATTCCTTTGAATGGTGATATTGCTGGTATTATGGCAAGAAATGGACTTGAAAACTTCCCTTGGTTCTCACCTGCAGGTGCTCAAAGAGGTGTAGTTAACAATTCAATTAAACTTGCATATAATCCAACTAAATCACAAAGAGATCAACTCTACAGTGCAAGAATTAATCCTGTTATCAATCAGCAAGCCTCTGGCGCAATGCTTTTTGGTGATAAGACAGCACTTTCTTATAAGTCTGCCTTTGATAGGATTAATGTAAGAAAACTCTTCTTAACTGTTGAAAGAGCACTTGAATCTGCTTCTAATAGTCAACTTTTTGAACTTAATGATGATGAAACAAGAGCAAACTTCTTTAATATTGTTGAACCATACTTGAGAGATATTCAATCCCAAAGAGGTATTGAAGATTTTAAAGTTATCTGTGATGAAACAAATAACACCCCAGCAGTCATTGACAACAATGAGTTTAGGGCTGATATCTTTATCCAACCAGCTAGATCTATCAATTATGTCACATTGACATTTGTTGCCACAAGAAGTGGTATAGAGTTCAATGAAGTGATTGGGTAATTTAAATAATATAAAATAATCAAGAGGTAATCAACAATGGCAAACAGTTTAACCACCAAAAACCTTCAAGGTTTTAAAACTAGATTAAAGGGCGGTGGTGCTCGCCCTAATCTATTTGAGGTATCAATCCCCACATTTCCAACTGCAGTTACTGAATCAAGTCAAGCTAATTGGAATGTCAGCAGAAATAATGAACTTAGGTTCTTTTGTAAAGCTGCACAACTTCCTGCTTCAACAGTTGCTGAAGTTCCTGTTCCTTTTAGGGGTAGAATTTTAAAAGTTGCTGGAGACAGAACTTTTGAACCTTGGACTATTACTATCATTAATGATGAAAACTTTAGAATGAGGTCTTCTTTTGAAGCTTGGATGAATACAATTAGTGATTTGAGTCATGCTACTGGAGTTACAAATCCTACTTCGTATATGACTGATGCTTATGTTTATCAGTTAGGAAGAGGAGCTGCTAAAAATGCAGCAACTCATCCTGAAGGTAATTTAAATCAATCAATTCTAAGATCTTACAAGTTCCTAGATGTCTTCCCAACTGAAGTATCTTCTATTGATTTAAGTTATGATTCATCTGATACTATTGAAGAATTCTCTGTAACTTTACAGGTACAAGAATTTAGCATTGGTATAGGTGAAGATGGAAGATCTGATTCTAAGACTGGTAAGGATAAGGAGATAGTATAAAATGAATAAATAACTAGACATAAGTCTAGTTTTTAATATAATGGCCAAATTATTTGGTTTCTCAATTGATGATAATGAGAAGCAACCACCAGGACTAATATCTCCAGTTCCTCCTAACAATCAGGATGGATCTGAGAATTATGTTAGTTCTGGTTTTTTTGGTTCTTATGTAGATATTGAAGGTATTTACAAGAATGAAAATGATCTTATTAGAAGATATAGATCAATGTCACTATATCCTGAATGTGATAGTGCAATTGAAGACATAGTTAATGAAGCAATTGTAGCAGATACTAATGATTCACCTGTAGAAATTGAACTTTCAAACCTTAATGCAAGTGATGGTATAAAGAAAAAAATTAGAGAAGAGTTTAGATTTATTTTAGATCTTCTAGATTTTGATACTAAAGCACATGAAATTTTTAGAAATTGGTATATTGATGGTAGATTATATTATAATAAAGTAATTGATCAAAAAAATCCTACAGAAGGAATTAAAGAACTAAGATATATTGATGCATCTAAGATGCGTTTTATTCGTCAAATTGTAAAAAAGAAAGGTGATGGTGCTTTTATAAAACAAGAACAACCAAATCAATATGATTTTCCAGAAATTGAAGAGTATTTTGTTTATACTGAGGGACAGAAAAAAACTGGATATGGAACACAAGTATCAAGCAATGGTGTTAAATTAACAAAAGATTCTGTTTGTTATTGTACCTCTGGATTAGTTGATAGAAACAAGGGATTAACTCTTTCTTGGTTACATAAATCAATCAAACCACTCAATCAACTCATGATGATTGAAGATTCTCTTGTCATCTACAGACTTTCAAGAGCACCAGAACGTAGAATTTTTTACATTGATGTTGGCAATCTTCCTAAGGTAAAAGCAGAGCAATATCTGCGTGATGTAATGACTCGTTACAGAAATAAACTTGTCTATGATGCAAACACAGGTGAAATTCGTGATGATAAAAAACATATGTCCATGATGGAAGACTTCTGGCTTCCTAGACGTGAAGGTGGTAGAGGGACTGAGATCACTACACTTCCAGGTGGACAAAATCTTGGTGAGATTACTGATATCAATTACTTTCAAAAGAAGTTATATAGAGCACTCAATGTACCTGAAACTAGAATTCAAGGAGAGGGTGGTTTCTCACTAGGAAGATCATCTGAAATTCTAAGAGATGAAATCAAATTCTCCAAGTTTGTTGGAAGAATGAGAAAAAGATTCTCCCACATGTTCCAGGATCTTTTAAAGACACAACTTATTCTAAAAAATGTTGTAACTCCTGAAGATTGGGAGTTAATGTCTGATCATATTCAGTATGATTTTCTCTATGACAATCACTTTGCTGAACTCAAAGAGGCAGAACTTACTACTGAAAGAATTAATCTAGCAACTTTGGCAGAACCTTATGTTGGTAAGTTTTACTCTAATGATTATGTAAGACGTAAAATTTTACGCCAAACTGATCAAGAAATTATTGAACAGGATGCATTGATTGAAAAAGAAATTAAGGATGGTATTATTCCTGATCCAAGTCAAATGGCAATTGATCCGATGACTGGTCAACCAATTCCACCTCAACCTGGTGATACATCTGGTGGTTTAATGGGTGCTACACCCCAAGCTCCAGAGGTAGAAGAAAAGAAATTTGAAACACCCACAGGTGGGGAAATATAAATAAACATATTATATCTTATACAAAATGGATGAATTAATGGATTTGTTGGTGAAAGATGAATCACCAAATCAAATCAGCGATAAAATTAAAGATATTTTGTTTGCAAAGACTGCTGATAAAGTAACTGATGCAAGACCAAATATTATGAATTCAATCTTTGATGGTGATCAACCTGAAGAACAACAATCAGTTGAACCAGAGGTTAAAATTTCTTCTGATGAAGAAGAAAACTAAATACATAATACAGGTCTATTGTAATTCAAAGAAATGGCGAGCGCATTAAAACCAGTTGGTTCTGGACAAGTCATATCAACAAGTGGTACAGCAGCTGCTTCTGCTGCATTTAAACAACAAACTGATACTCTCAGGATTGTTGCAGAGGGAGCAGGTGTTCATGTTGCAATAGGAACTCTTCCAGTTGCAGTTGCAACTGACATATATGTTCCTTCAGGGGGTGGTGGTGATGAAAAAATTAGTCTTGGTCCAGTTGCTTCACAAGCAGTTATTGGTATTACAACAGGCACAACAACTATTCTTGATTTTCCTGAAGGAACAGGTTGTCCTTTTGGAGAAGGAAACTCTGTTTCCCTTACTGTGGATGGACAATCATATTATGATTTTGAACATAAAATTTTAAGCAGTATTAATCAAACTGCAGGCATTGGTGGATTTTTTGCAACAAGGGTAGTAGTTGATCATGATTCAAGTGGCATTGTCACTGCAGTAAATGCACCATATGCTGAATTGAGAAGATCAATTAAAATATCTTTAAAAACTAACGCTGGCACTGGAACAGCATTCATTCAACAAGTACAAGTTTCCTGAGGAAAAATGAAACTAATCAGAGAAGAAATCGAATCAGTTGACTTTCTTGTAGAAAGTGTAGGTGGCAAAAAGTCAATGTTTATTGAAGGCATCTTTTTACAAGGTGATCTTCAAAACAGAAATGGTAGAATGTATCCTATGAATGTCCTTAGAAAGGAAGTTCAAAGATACAATGAGAATCATGTAAAGGCTGGTAGAGCATTAGGTGAACTGGGACACCCAGAAGGACCTACTGTTAATCTTGATAGAGTATCACACAAAATTGTTTCATTGAGAGAAAGTGGAACAAATTTTATTGGTAAAGCAAAAATTTTAAATACACCAATGGGGAAAATTGCCCAAAATTTGATTGATGAAGGTGTAAAACTGGGTGTTTCCTCTAGAGGTATTGGTTCACTTAAAGCAACTAGAGAAGGTGTAAGTATTGTTGGTGATGATTTCATGCTAGCAACTGCTGCTGATATTGTTGCTGACCCCTCTGCTCCAGATGCCTTTGTTGAAGGCATTATGGAAGGCAAAGAATGGGTGTGGGATGGTGGAATTTTAAGAGAAAAACTTGCTGCCAAAACATACGCTGAGATCAATACTTTAGTTGATCAAAAGCAACTTGATGAGAAGAAATTGAGTGTATTCAATAATTTTCTCAATAACCTTTGACATCAAAGGTTTTAATTTATAAATAAATATAGTTTAAGACAGGTAATCGGAGAGTTCAAATGTCTCGTGGAGATTTACAAGAAATGGAAGTAGGCACTAAGCAATCCAAGACTGCGGTCAATTCTGGTGCTAAGGCTGGTGATTCAATGGATACTTCATTAGCAGGATCTTATGAAGATCTTGGCGGTCCAACACCAGAAAATTACAAAACAGATGATGACTCTGCTAAGCTCAGAGAACCTAAGATTAAGACCGTAAAAGACGTTGTTAATAAAGGTGCTAAACCTGCTGATTCAATGCAAAAAATGTCTAAGGAAGAAACTGAATCTACGGATGAAGTTGTTTCTGAGGAAGAAGTTGCTGAAGATCAGGAAGTTGTATCTGAAACAACTGAGGAAGCATATGACATGGATGAAGATGTCAATGCACTCTTGGGTGGTGAAGAACTCTCCGAAGAGTTTAGAGAAAAAGCAAAGGTTGTCTTTGAAGCTGCTCTAAATTCTAAAGTAAAAGATATCCAGGAAACCCTGGAAACACAATATCAGTCACAACTTGATGAAACTAAAGAAGAACTTAAAACTACTTTAGTTGAAAGAGTTGATTCATATCTTGAGTATGTCTGCGAAGAGTGGATGTCTGAGAATGAACTGGCTGTAGAACATGGTATTAAATCTGAAATGACTGAGAGTTTCCTCTCAGGCATGAAGGATCTTTTTGAAGAACATTATGTAACAATCCCTGAAGACAAATATGATGTGCTGGAAAGCATGGTAGAAAAACTTGATGACATGGAAACCAAGCTCAATGAGCAAATTGATAAGAATATTGGTCTGAACAGAAGACTTGCTGAGTCATCTGCACAAGGTATTCTTGATCAAGTTTCCTCTGGTCTTGCTGAGACACAGAAGGAGAAGCTCGCCTCACTTGCAGAAAGTGTGGAGTTTGAAAGTGAAGAAGAATATCGTGAAAAGCTGGAAACTCTGAAGGAGTCATACTTCTCCAGAACAGCTCCTGCTGCAAAGACCCAATCATCACAAACTCTCTCTGAGGGTGTAGATAGCACCAACAATCCTGTTTCAGGATCTATGGATGTATATCTCAGATCACTGGGTGCTTTCAAGCAAAACTGAATTTAATATTAATTCAAACAAACAATCACTAAGGTAAACGCAAATGTTCCAATCTGAACATCTGCAGGAAAAGTGGGCTCCCCTTCTCGACTATGAAGGTCTAGATGGAATCAAGGATGGTCACAGAAGAGCAGTTACTGCTGTCCTGCTGGAAAATCAAGAAAAGTTTTTAAAAGAAGAAGCTGCTTTCTCTCAGGGTATTAACCTGATGGAAACACCTACAATGGCTGGCAATGCTGCTGGTGCTTCAGGTGCTTTTGGTGCTAGTGCAGACCCATCTGGTCCTGTTGCTGGTTTCGACCCAGTTCTGATCTCATTGATCAGACGCGCAATGCCCAACTTGGTCGCATATGACCTTGCTGGTGTACAACCAATGTCTGGTCCTACTGGACTGATCTTTGCAATGCGCTCCAGATATGAAAATCAGTCTGGTGATGAAGCATTCTATGATGAAGCTAACACAGCATTCTCTGGTCAGGATGATGGATTCAATCTGACTGGTGGATTTGCTGATGCTAATGCTGGTCTAGGTACTACTGTACAAGCAGGATCAAACCCCTCTGCACTTAACCCTGTTGGCACTGCTGTATCTACTGGATACAATGTTGGCGAAGGTATGGTCACAGGTGATTCTGAGAACCTGGGCAATGGTACAGGTAATCAGTTCAATGAGATGGCTTTCTCAATTGAGAAAGTTACTGTTACTGCTAAGAGCAGAGCTCTGAAGGCAGAATACTCGCTGGAACTGGCTCAAGACCTCAAGGCCATTCATGGTCTGAATGCTGAAGCAGAACTTGCTAACATCCTCTCTACTGAGATCCTTGCTGAAATCAACAGAGAAGTCATCAGAACTATCTACAAGTCTGCTGAACAAGGTGCTGTTTCTAACACTGCAATTCGTGGTCAATTTGACCTTGATGTTGACTCAAATGGCAGATGGTCTGTTGAGAAGTTCAAAGGACTTCTGTTCCAAATTGAGAGAGATGCTAATGCAATCGCTCAAAGAACAAGACGTGGAAAGGGTAACATTGTCATGTGCTCTGCTGACGTAGCATCTGCACTGACTATGGCAGGAATCCTGGATTATACTCCAGCCCTGAATGCAAACCTGAATGTTGATGACACTGGCAATACATTTGCTGGAACAATCAATGGTAAGTTCAGAGTTTACATTGACCCCTATTCAGCAAACCTTGCTTCTAACAACCAGTCTGCTAACTCTGGAAATCAGTACTATGTTGTTGGTTATAAGGGTTCTTCCCCTTATGATGCAGGTCTATTCTACTGCCCATACGTTCCTCTTCAGATGGTTCGTGCAGTTGGAGAGAACACCTTCCAGCCCAAGATTGGCTTCAAGACCAGATATGGTCTGGTTGCTAACCCATTCGCTGAAGGAACAACTTCTGGTCTTGGAAGACTTAGAGTTAACTCTAACCGCTATTACAGAAGAGTTCTTGTTAAGAACCTCATGTGATCAAGGTTGTTGTGGGGCAGGATGTCCCACATGCTCATTCAGACCCCCATCAAGGGGGTCTTTTTTTATGCTTTTCATAAATAATCATAAAACATTATGACTTACTCTACATCAAAAGATGTAAGAACAAGACAGGCAGCAAGAAGCACTATTGCTACTGTTGGAAAAAATCAATTACAAAATAGAAATTTTCTTCAACCACAAGGTTTTAGATTTCAGGTTGCAAGAGCACCTAAAGTATCATTTTTTGGAAATGCAGTTAACATTCCAGGAATGCAACTTAGAACTATAGTTCAAACAACAGCAGGTTTAAAAGATATTGATCTTCCAGGAGAAGTTATAGATTTTGAAGATCTTACACTTAGATTTTTAGTTGATGAAGATCTTCAAAATTATATTGAAATACAGAATTGGATAAGAGGTCTTGGTTTTCCTGAAAGTTTAGAGGAGATTTATGATTTACAAAAAGATGATCTTGGAACTGTAAAAGATTCTGTTGGGATGAACATATACTCTGATGGCACACTTACAGTTTTTGATTCTTTATCAAATCCCAATTTTAGAATTATATTTCAAGAATTATTCCCTTATTCCTTGAGTACAATTCAATTTGATGCTACAATAGCAGATATGGAATACTTCACTGCAGAGGTATCTTTTAAATATTTAAACTATACTATAAAAAAAGGAACTGGATTTAAATGATTGATTTGGATACTATCCAAAAAATGTGGGAAAGAGATGCAAAAATAGATCCTGATAATTTACATACAGAATCTCTCAACATTCCAATCTTACATTCAAAATACTATGAAATATATAATAACATATATCTACTAAGAAAAAAAGCAGAGCAACAAAGAAAGAATATCAGACATGAAAGATATGAATATTTTAGTGGAAAATCAGATCCAAATGTTTACATAGAAAATCCATTTCCTAAAAAAATTAGGGATAAAGAAACTATGCAAAAATATTTGGATGCAGATGAAAAACTCTCAGGTGTTTCATTAAAAATTGATTATTATGAAACTATGTTGAGTTATCTTGAAGAGATTTTAAAACAGATAACTAATAGAACTTATCAAATAAAGAATTCAATTGAGTTCATGCGTTTCACCTCAGGATTAGGTTAATGAACCAGGAAGAAGATTTACCTTTTTATAATGTAACTCTTGGAATAGATGATGTTAGAGTTCTGCACTACGCAGTGACTGAGGCAATTCAAAAATGGCCAGGTTCTCCTGCCAGACCACAAGAAGAACAAGAATTGCTTTGGAATTCTAGAGATTGGTTAACAAAAATAATACTTGAAAATACATTTCAAAGCAAATAATAAATACTGTTAGGTGAAACTTCATCATGGCAGATTTGATTGTACAAAAAATAAATGAAGTATATCTACATATAAAAACTGAACCTCATATTGAATATGAGTTAAGAGATAGATTTACTTTTGAAGTGCCTAACAAAAAATTCATGCCTCAGTATAGAAGCAAATACTGGGATGGATATGTTCACTTGTTTAATATGAAAACTAAGAGGATCTATGTTGGTCTTCTTGATAAAATTGTAGCGTTTTGTGAGCAGGCAGGATACACATATAAATTTGAAGATAACAAGTTCTATGGTCCTCCTTTTGAAGTCAATAATATGATTTCAGAGGAGGGTGTAAAGGACTTTATGAAAGCAATCACACCACTAAAACCAAGAGACTATCAGATTGATGCTGTTCATGATGCTTTGAAATATAACAGAAAGTTATTGATCTCACCAACAGCATCTGGTAAATCATTTATGATTTATACTATTGTAAGATTTCATGTAAATGCTGGTAAAAAAATTCTACTTGTAGTCCCTACTACATCCCTTGTAGAGCAGATGTTTAAGGACTTCCAAGACTATGGATGGGATGCTGAAAATCACTGCCATAGAATCTATGCTGGACGTGAAAGGGTTAATACTAACGAAGTTACTATTACAACATGGCAATCTGTATATCAATTAGATAGAAAGTTTTTTGAAGCATATGATGTGGTCATTGGTGATGAGGCTCACCTTTTTAAAAGTAAGTCTCTTGTTGGCATTATGGACAAGTTGCATCATGCAAAGTATAGATATGGTTTCACAGGAACTTTAGATGGCACACAGACCCATAAATGGGTGTTAGAGGGACTGTTTGGACCTTCATACAAAGTTACTCAAACTAAAAAACTTATAGATCAAGGTCACCTTGCCACATTAGATATTCAGTGTCTTGTATTAAAGTATAAACCAAAAAAATTTGATACCTACGAAGATGAGATACAATATCTTATTGGACATGAAAAAAGAAATAAATTTATCACAAATTTATCTACAGATTTAAAAGGTAATACATTGATTTTATACAGTAGAGTAGAAGCACACGGTGCCATACTTTATGAGATGATAAATAAAAAAGTCATAGAAGGAAGAAAGGTATTCTTCGTTCATGGTGGTGTAAGTGCTGAAGAAAGAGAAAAAGTAAGAGAAATTACAGAGCAGCAGGATAATGCGATCATTGTTGCCTCTTATGGTACTTTTAGTACAGGAATTAATATAAAAAATCTACACAATGTTATTTTTGCCTCTCCATCAAAATCACGCATTCGTAACTTACAAAGCATTGGTAGAGTCCTAAGAAAAGGCAAAAACAAAGTTAAAGCAAAACTTTATGATATTGCTGATGATCTGACTTTAGGGTCAAGAAAAAATTATACACTAAATCATTTTATTGAAAGAGTGAAAATTTATGTTCAAGAGCAATTCAATTATGACATTATATCAATAAACATTAAAGATTAGGAGGACGTATGATAGAAGATGATTTTTATTGCACTATCAAATTTAAAAGTGGTGATGAAATATTTGCCAAAATAGCAGCAGAAGAAGATGATGATAGGACTATGTTATTAGTATCCAACCCTATCATGGTTGAAGAAATAAAAGTTAGAGGAACAGTAATAGGGCATAAGTTTGAACCTTGGTTAAAATCAACCAAAGAAGATATGTTTATCGTAAACATAGATGATGTTTTAACTATGTCTGAATCAGAGGACATAGAAATGATTCTCTACTATCAAGATTATATTAGAAAAATGAATAAAGGTAATCATGCGCAACTAGATAGAAAGATGGGATATCTATCTACAGTCCAAGATGCAAAAGAGGTTTTAGAGAAACTATATAAGTCTAGCTAGAACTAATCTTCAAAAGCAACAAACCCAGTCTACTGTTAATTCATAATGTTGTCAACGTTATGATTTACTGTTATAATATTCTCAGTAGATAAATGTTTATTATGCCCTTCTCATATACAACTATGCCAAGACCTAAAAAATCAGAACACTATGTAAACAATAAAGATTTTTTAGCTGCTTTGGAACAGTATGCAATTGATGTTGCAAGGGCAAAAGAAAGAGAACAACCAAAACCAAGAATTCCAAGATATATTGGAGAGTGTTTTTTAAAGATTGCTAATCATTTGTCATATAAACCAAACTTCGTGAACTACATGTTCAAGGATGATATGATTTGTGATGGTATTGAAAACTGTGTAAGGTATATCCACAATTTTAATCCAGAGAAATCTAAAAATCCATTTGCATACTTCACTCAAATTATCTACTATGCATTCTTAAGAAGAATTCAACAAGAGAAGAAGCAACTGGAAATAAAAAATAAGATTTTAGAGAAGACCAATTTTGATGAAGTCTTTGACTCCAACGACCTTGACGCAAGCAATTATTCAGAATACAATAGTATCAAGGATAATGTACATTCCAAACTTAGAAACTAATGCGTGTAGCAGTTATTACTGATACTCACTATGGTGCAAGAAAAGGATCTAAACTTTTTCATGACTATTTTGAGAAATTTTATGATAATGTTTTCTTTCCAACTTTAGACAGAGAGAAGATCACCACTGTAATCCACATGGGTGATGCTTTTGATAGTAGGAAGGGTATAGAATTTAAAGCATTAGAATGGGCAAAGAGAGTTGTTTTTGAACCACTCAAAGAAAGAAATATAACCATGCATCTGATGGTAGGAAACCATGATGCTTATTATAAAAATACCAATCATATCAATTCAGTAGATCTTCTTTTGAATGAGTATGATAATGTCATTACTTACTCAGAACCAGCAGAAGTAGTAATTGATAATCAACCTATATTATTCATCCCTTGGATCAATGAAGAAAATAAAGAAAGCACTTTCAAATGCATTGAAAATTCAACTTGCAAGTGTGCGATGGGGCACCTTGAACTCAATGGATTTAGAGCTCATAAAGGACTCGTCATGGATCATGGTATGGAAAGCAAACTATATCAGAAGTTCCAGAGGGTATTTTCGGGTCATTACCATACAAGATCAGATGATGGAAAAATCTTCTACATAGGAAATCCATATGAGATGTTTTGGAATGATGTGAATGATGATAGAGGATTTGTTATTTTAGATACTGATGATTTTGGTTTTGATTATGTAAATAACCCATACAAACTCTTTCATAATATCTACTACGAAGACACACCATATCAAACTTTTGATGCTACTCAATATTATAATAAAATTGTAAAAGTTATTGTAAAATCTAAGACTAATATCTCATCATTTGAAAAATTTATTGATAAACTTTATGATGCTAAAGTATCAGACTTAAAGATTGTAGAAAATTATGATTTCAATAATGGATACTTGACTAGAGATGCTGATGTAGAAACAGAAGACACCTTCTCTATCTTGAATAGATATATTGAGGAGGTAGAGTTTTCTCTTGATAAATCAATAGTTCAATCTTTGATTAAAGAAGTTTATGAGGAAGCATGTGAGATAACATAATGTTTATTATTACAGTTGCAGGAAAAGAAAAAGATGGTGCATATTCTGTAGTAGATGATGAAGGAGAACAAGTCCTTTATATCTTTGAAGAAGAAGATGATGCAATGAGATATTCCATGCAGCTAGAAGAACTTGACTATCCTCTTATGCATGTGATAGAAATAGACGATGAACTAATGGTCCATACATGTGAGACACATGGACACAGATATACTATTATATCTAAAAATGATATTGTGATTCCCCCAGATAAACCTGATGATACTGTTTAAATCAATTTCATGGAAGAACTTCCTTTCAACTGGGAATCATCCAACTAGCGTTTGTTTTGATAATTATAATACATCTTTAATTATTGGATCAAATGGAGCAGGTAAATCAACTATTCTTGATGCGCTTACTTTTTCTTTATATGGAAAGTCATTTAGGAAGATTAATAAAGCGCAACTTATTAATACTACAAATGAAAAAAATTGTTTTGTAGATATTGAATTTAGTGTTAACAATGTAGATTGGAAAGTAGAAAGGGGAATCAAACCAAATATTTTTAAAATCTATAGGGATGGTGAAGAATTAGATCAAAGTTCTTCTGCTATAGATCAACAAAAATGGTTAGAACAAAATGTTCTTAAAATGAACTATAAGTCATTTACTCAGATTGTAATTTTGGGTAGTAGTTCTTTTGTCCCATTCATGCAACTACCAACTAATAGTAGGAGAGAGGTTGTAGAAGATTTATTGGATATCAAAATCTTTTCTTCTATGAATGAGATTGTTAAAACAAGAATGCGTCTGGTCAAAGACGAACTAAGAACACTTGAGTTGAAGAAAGAAAGTTTAAAAGATAAAGTTGACATGCAAAAAAACTTTATCCAACAGATTGAAAATCAAAGTAAAGATGATGTAAATAAAAAAAATGATGTAATTAATAATCTGATAGATGAGATGTCAGGTTATATGAAGAAGACTGAGTATCTTGATGAAGAAGTTAAAGCAACTCAATTATCTCTTCAGAATTTTGAAGGAGCAACTTCTAAACTTAAGGATTATGGTAATATAAAAGGTAAACTATCTCAAAAAATTTCTGGTATTGTAAAGGAACATAAATTTTTTACAGAAAATAAAGTTTGTCCTACATGTGATCAAAACATAGAAGAAACATTTAGAGTAAATAGAATTAGTGATTCTCAATCTAAAGCAGAAAAATTGCAGGAAGGGTATCAAGAACTTCTTCAAGCAATTAAAAATGAAGAAGAGAGAGAATCTCAATTCAAACAATTATCAGGAGATTTAAGTAAATTACTTAATGGCATTACTCAGAACAATTCTCAAGTCAATGGTTGTCAAAAACAAATCAAAAGACTTAAACATGAAATTCAAACTGTTACCAATCAAGTTGAAAACAGAAATATTGAACATGAAAAGTTAGAGAATTTTAGGAGTAGTCTTCAAGATACGTTTGAAAGTATTTCAGATAAAAAAGAAAATGTAACCTATCTTGATTTTACTTATAATTTATTGAGAGATGGTGGAGTAAAAACCCAAATCATTAAAAGGTATCTTCCTGTTATTAATCAACAGGTTAACAAGTACTTGCAGATGATGGATTTTTATATCAACTTAAAACTTGATGAAGAATTTACAGAGACAATTGAAACTCCCATCCATGAAGATTTTACTTACTCTTCTTTTTCTGAGGGAGAGAAGATGAGAATTGATTTGGCACTCCTGTTTACCTGGAGAGAGGTGGCAAGAATGAAGAACTCTGTTAATACTAATCTATTGATTATGGACGAAGTATTTGATAGTTCTCTAGATGGATTTGGAACAGAAGAGTTTCTTAAGATTATAAAATTTGTTATTAAAGATGCTAATGTTTTTGTAATCTCTCATAAGGATGGACTTGAAGATAAGTTTGATAATGTAATAAAATTTGAAAAACAAGGTAATTTCTCTAGGATAGAACCATGAAGGTTCCAAATTGGCAGCATCATTCCAAAAAACAACAGAAAGTTCATCTAAAACCTCAAGCAATTAGACAACGTAAAGAAGCATTACAATTTTTGAAGAAAAAGTTAAATGTGACAACAACTTCATTAAGTTAGCATACGCTGACTAAATAGTAGAGTGAGAGAGGTAAAATTATGCACAACCTGGTATCTAGAAATGAATTAGCATCTTGGAGATGGGATGAAAAAAACTCATCAAATGAAAAATATGATCAAGTGTCTGATTATTTTCAATGCATTTCAGAATGCGGTATCATAGATCAAACAGCAAGGAGGTTTTGCAGACACATCCTAACTGAAGAATAACTTCAAATCACAAAACATAAGGAGAACAAAACCAAAGCCCCCTGCACCTTAAATAGTGTGGGGGGTTGGTGCGTGTGACAGTTTAGTAAGTGGTTGCAATGGGTTTTAAAACCTGTTGACCTGTGTATAATAAAGATATCAGCAAGAGACTTATGGCAATCAACTATGAAATCAAGTCCCAGTTGGCAAAATTGCTTGCTACTGAGGACCTGGTGGTTGAGCATAAGAATGTTGCCACAGCACAGTTTAATGTAGAACATAGGGTATTGACCCTTCCTATGTGGAAACGTGCTTCTAACAGTGTTTATGACATGCTGGTGGGTCATGAAGTGGGACATGCTCTCTTCACACCTAATGATTGGTCTTTTGAGCGTAAGGTTCCTCAGCAGTTTGTAAATGTGACTGAGGATGCACGTATTGAGAAACTTATGAAACGTAAGTATGCAGGAATTAAAAAATCTTTTTACTGTGGGTATGAAGAATTAGCAGGACAAGATTTCTTTTGTATTGATGGTGAAGATGTTGATAATATGAACCTGGCAGATCGTGCAAACCTTTATTTCAAAATTGGTCAGTTTATTGATGTATCATTTCATAATTTTGAAGAGAGTAGGATTATAAAACTAATTGGAGATGCTGAAACATTTGAGGATGCTGTTGAAGCAGCAAAGCAATTGTATGCATATTGTAAGAAACCAAAGACTGAATCACAACCTATAGTGACTCCACCTTCTCAAGATGGACAACCTGGTGGTGAAATAATGACTCATGAAGAAATGCTTGAGGAAGCAGGAAAGCGTGAGTCTGAAAATGAAGCATCTGATGATATTGATGAACAATCTTCTAATGATTCTGAAACTGCAGAAAATACTAAACAAGATGATAAAGAACCAGAGGTTGAAACTGATAGTGCCTTTGAGGAAGGTATTGAAGATCTCAATGGTAATGTGAGTGATGATGACACTGGATATTATGAGATTCCTGAAATTGATATTAATAAAATTGTTATCCCTTTTGATGAGATTCAAAAAAAGTTTGAATGGTCAGAAGATCTTTATGCAAATTCTATTGAAGAATGTTTTAAATATGCTGACAGTGAATATAATAAATTCAGAAAATCTGCTTCACGTGAAATCAATTATCTTGTAAAAGAGTTTGAATGTAAGAAATCTGCTGATGCTTATGCACGTTCTGCTACTTCAAGGACTGGTGTTCTTGATTGCTCCAAACTTCATACTTACAAATACAATGAAGATTTATTTAAGAAAGTAACTACTCTTGCTGATGGTAAGAATCATGGACTTATTTTTGTTCTTGATTGGTCGGGTTCAATGGCAAATTCAATCATTGATACAATTAAACAACTCTACAATCTAATCTGGTTCTGCAATAAATGTAATATCCCCTTTGATGTCTATGCTTTCACAAATTCATATATGAGGGGAGAGGGGGAAGAGATTGAACATATCTGGGAAGAGGGTAAGTTTATTATTGATGGATCATTCAAAATGATGAATCTTCTTTCTAGTAATATGAAAAGGAAGGATTTGGAAAAGCAGATGCAATCCATATTCAGAATGGTGTTTGGTTTTAGAAATTATGTACCATATAATTATCCAGCAGAGTTTAGTCTTTCTGGCACTCCTCTTAATGAAGCAATTCTGTCACTTCATAAAATTATCCCTGCCTTCAACAAAATGCATGGAGTACAGAAAACTCATTGTTTTGTCCTGACTGATGGTGAAACTAATTGTCTGATGATTGCTAGAGAAAGTTTTTATGGTGGTCAAGGAGCTAAGCACATTACTGCTATGAATTCTTATCTTAGGAACAGAAAGACTGGATATACCTATCAGATCCAATATGAATATTATAAGTTCACTCAAGTTCTTCTTGAGAATCTGAAACAAGAAAATAAGGATGTAAACTTTATTGGTATTCGTCTTTGTCCATCAAGAGAGATGAATCAATTTGTCAGAAGGTATGAAATAATTGATGATGTAATGAGTAAAAAAATGAAGAAAGACAAATTCTATGATATTAAAAATACTGGATATACATCCTACTTTGCTATGCAAACATCTGCTTTGAATAATGATGCTGACTTTGATGTTGAAGAGGGAGCTTCTAAGGCAAAGATTAAATCTGCTTTTGTTAAAAATTTGAAAACCAAGGCACTAAATAAAAAAGTCCTTGGTAAATTTATCTCTCTAGTAGCATGAAAGAAAACTGGAAAGAAATTGCAAAGGAATCAGAAAAAGATCCAAAGGTAATTAAAATACTTGAGGATGGTCCTAGATCTCTTGGTCAGGCATATCTACTTCAAGCCATGCGATATAAGTATGGACAGTTAGCAAAGTGACACTAAGGGTCTTAAGACCCTTTCTTTTTGCCCTATAATGACTTCAGTTAAACAAAATACATGGCACTCTCCACAGAATACATTCTGTCTTCTCTAAACAATCTTTATGGATCTGAAATTGTAGCTGCTGATGTTCGTGCTTGGTGTACTATGAATGACACCACATATCAAACTGTAACTAAGAAACTGGATATTTATAAAGTTGGTCGTGGTAAGTGGAATTTGACTGTTAAAGAAAAACTAGAAAAAACATATGTGTCTCCTGCTGCTCTTCCTGCTGTAGAACAAAATCTTATTCCTGAAAAAGATGATACTTTCGTCAACTTTGGTAATTTTCTCGATATCAAAAAAATTATTAAGTCCAACTTATTCTACCCTACATTCATTACAGGTCTTTCTGGTAATGGTAAAACATTCTTTATTGAACAAGCTTGTTCTCAACTCAAAAGGGAATTAATTCGTGTCAATATTACAATTGAAACTGATGAAGATGACCTTATTGGTGGGTTTCGTCTTGTCAATGGTGAAACCATCTGGCATAATGGCCCAGTCATTGAAGCCCTTGAACGTGGAGCAATCTTGCTCCTTGATGAAATTGACCTTGCCTCAAACAAAATCCTTTGCCTCCAATCTATTCTTGAAGGAAAAGGGATTTTCCTCAAGAAGATTGGCAAGTTCATTGCGCCCACAACAGGTTTCCAAGTATTCGCAACCGCAAATACTAAAGGAAAGGGGAGTGATGATGGACGATTCATTGGTACTAATGTGCTCAATGAAGCCTTCCTTGAAAGGTTCCCAGTAACCTTTGAACAGGCATATCCATCACCTTCTGTTGAACAGAAGATCCTAGAGGGTGTATCTGACACTGTAGGAGTCTCTGATAGTGAGTTCTGTAAGTATCTGTGTGATTGGGCAGACATCATTCGTAAGACTTTTTATGATGGAGGTATTGAGGATGTTATCAGTACAAGGCGTTTAGTGCATATCATTCGTGCTTATAGTATCTTTGGTGATAAAGAAAAAGCAATGAAAGTTTGTATTAATCGTTTTGATGATGAAACCAAACAAGCATTCATGGAATTGTATGATAAGGTAGATGCTGATTTTGAAATGGTTGACATGGAACCTTCTGCTTGATATAATTAATGATAAACGCTTGGTCACTACTTTATGAGGAATTGAAAATGAGTGAAAACTTTGAAACACGTTATGAGGATAGTATTCCTAAAGATACTGTCACTCATTCCAAATATTATTATGATAAAGACAGGAACAAAGAATATAAAAATTGGGATTTAACAAATGGTTCTCAAGACTTTTGGAATTATGATGGAGGAAGTATGGTAGGTAATCCTATGGGAGCAGAATCATCATCAGATACTATTAATTTTAGTAGTGATATTGTTGCTGCTGCACCAGTTCCAATGATTTTTGGTGCAGAGGGTGAAGATCATATCTCTTTTGATCTAACAGAACCTTCTAATCCTCCAACCACTAGTAGGAGGAAGTATAGTGAAGATGTAATCATTAAAGAGTTGCAAGATTACATTACTAGAACATATGATCAGCATTATTCTGCTGGTGATGATAAGATTCAAACTCTTGATCTGATTGAAGCTTGTGGTGATGGTGAAGCATTCTGTAGATCCAACATCCTTAAGTATGCATCAAGATACGATAAGAAGGGTACTGCCCGTCGTGACATTATGAAGATTCTGCACTATGCTGTTCTTCTAATGCATTTTAATGATAAAAATGCAAAACGTGAAACCTACCCACAGTGAGATGAAACTGAAACCTACAACTATGAAACTGTCTGAAACCACTGTCAATCTTCTGAAGAACTTCTCTTCAATCAATCAGTCAATTCTTTTTAAAGAAGGTAGTAAACTTCGCACTATTAGTGTTATGAAGAATATCCTTGCTGAAGCTAATATTGAAGAAGACTTCTCAAAGGATTTTGCAATCTATGACCTTAATCAATTCCTTAATGGTCTATCACTTCATTCTGATGCAGAACTTGATTTTAAAAATGATGGTTATGTGATGATCAGAGAAGGAAAGATGCGTAGCAAGTATTTCTTTGCTGATCCATCTGTAATTGTTGCACCACCAGATAAAGATATCACTCTCCCAACAGAGGATGTATGTTTTATTCTTACAAGTCAACAACTAGAAAAACTTAAGAAAGCATCATCAATTTATCAACTACCTGATATTTCTGCTGTTGGTGAAGCAGGAGTTATCAAACTGGTTGCAAGAGATAAGAAGAATGACACCTCTAATGATTTCTCTATCATTGTTGGTGAAACAGATAAAGAGTTTGTCTTCAACTTTAAAGAAGAGAACCTTAAGATTGTTCCTGGAACTTATGATGTAATTGTTTCTGAAAAACTTCTTGCCAAGTTTACCAACCAAAACATTAATGTAACTTATTATATTGCTTTAGAACCAGACTCTACTTTTGGATAAGATGAGTGAAAACTCTTTACATAGTTGACATAGGCAATGGTGAATGTGTAACTCATGATGGTTATATACAGATTGGTATATTTGATCATTCTGTTGAAAAACATATTGAGTTGAGTAATTCTATCTGTGGTGATAATCCTATTGATTGGCAAGTAACATATTGGATGCCTGATATCTTTATGAATAGATACAAAAGAGTTTCTTTTCAAAAAACTGAAAAGAAAAATGAAGGCAGTCCTAAAACA
>Ga0209336_10000038_pt1 | contig 59043 bp, 63 predicted proteins | sample LinPmetageLP32_FD_184042 | JGI IMG/M metagenome (GOLD analysis project Ga0209336, IMG submission 184042) | Marine viral communities from the Pacific Ocean - LP-32 (SPAdes) (version 2) | ecosystem: Environmental > Aquatic > Marine > Oceanic | place: Pacific Ocean | collected 2009-08-23
AGTATCGCTACCTCACTTTTTGTCGCGCCTGTCGATGTCACCGTCAAAAAAGTCAGCGTTTCGTACTTAACAAATGACAATGCCGGATCGTCCTACGATGAGATCGAACTCGATTTCGGGACTATTAACCTTGAGGACGGCACCATTTCGGACAATGGATTTTCGGTCAATTGGTCACCCGAATCAAACACTGGGGTTTCCGCAACAAACTTAACCGAGAATGTTTCTCAGGGCTCAGTTTTTGGAGTAGGATTCCTTAATGAAAACCAAACATCGCTGGCAGGTGACTCATATAATGGTTTAGTCATCACACTTATTTTTGAGGATGATGACGCCTAGCGTCCAGGTCACCTACCATCCTAATGCTGCTTGTCAGAGGGTGAGAAAAAAACTCTTGGGTGATGCTAAGGTTGAGCCCCGTAAACTAGTAGAGCAGAGGCTTCCCTATGGTCAGCTATCGCGGGATTTGCCTATTCGACCACTCAGCCTCGGCGGGTGTAGCGAGGTCACGCTCCTGAGGCACAGGCCCGGGCTTGGTGACATGGTCTCTCTGATGGGCGCTATTGATCGTTTCAAAGAACAGCATCCCGGCGTAGCCATCACGTTACTTGGTGAGCACCCCATTCTATCCATTGCTGAAAACCACCCAAGCATTGATCGTGTGATTTCAGATAAAGGGGAGCTAAATTTAAAATCACAGTTTGTTGATCTCTCCAATCCCGGCCCGTGTGCGGTGCTAGAAGGGTATTTCCGCTCACCGGAACCGGCTAACCGGTCGCTTCTGTTTGCGGCAGCCCTTGGGTTGCAAAAAACAAATACACCGCAGGTCTTCATAACTGAGGAGGAGCGCGAGTGGGCAAGACAATGGTTCGCAGAGCGAGGTCTAGAAAAGCCGGTTGGCGTTGTTTATCAAACCGCTTCTAGAATCAAAAATTTTCTTAACCTGCCTGAGCTGTTTACGCGGGTTCAGTGGGATTTCGACGCCTACCTCATAGAACATGAGGAGGTTGGAGCAGCGGAGCCCACCACTCAGGGTTTAACCATACGCGAGCAAGCGGCTCTCATAGGTGAGAGTAAAGCTGTCATAAGTCCGGACACTGGTTGGTTGCATGTAGCGGGATCGCTGGGGATTCCTTTGATTGGTCTGTTCGGAAGTTATCCTGCACAGCAGACGATGAGCATCTATCAAGTTCCCACCCTGCCGGTGGTCGGATATTGCCCCTTGGGCCAACAGCCTTGCAGGGGCAGGATCCCCTGCTCGATTGAAGAGGGGTTCGAGCACCCTCCGTGTTTATCTCAAACTGTAGGAGAGGTGTTCCCTCAAATTAAATCCTTTTTGAATAGGTATGCCGCATAACTACTCTAACCCTAGGTCTGATTTTCCTGTGTCCGTCGAGTCGCCGGGCCACGAATGTTTGTGGCTTTTACACATTCCAGGCAACGCTGGTGGTAGCATTAGAAAAGTGATAGGCCAGTTTGGAGGGAATCACAGATCGTTCCACCATCACACGGCAAGCAAAATGCTCCAAGTATTTGAGTACGCTCGTAGCAAGCAGCTTTTTGCTATCATCAGAGATCCAGTTGATCGTGCCTTGAAGGCTTGGGCTTGGTGCTCAAAGCCAAAAACTTGGGGGCCTTTGGTTTCAGATGAGGAGGCGTCTGTGTACTCGACATTATTCGGGGCCAGTGACCCGTCTTTATTTTTCGAGTCAGTCGATTTTAATGCGCTCACAAAGATCTGCCATCACTTCACTCCGCAGGTTGATTATCTTGACGCCCCTAACATAGAGTTAATTAGCTTCGAAGACCTGCAAGAGGGGCTGGACCGTTTGGTAGACCAGTATGGTGGTAGCAGAGTAATGCTTCCCACTAAGCCAGAGCATGCCTCGGGGCGGCCTAGCTCCGACTCTCTAAGCCCGCTAGCTAAGTCTAGGATCCTCGATTTTTATTCGAGGGATTCAGACCTCCATAGAGAAATATTTCGTACCTTTTTAACCGCTCGTGAATATGCGAGCATATGACAAACAACAAAACAACAAAACAACAACTGATATTATGAACAAAGAATCTATTCTGGGTGTCGTACGTCACCTTCTCACATTTTCGGGTGGGCTTTTGGTGACCAAGGGCATTGGCCTTGATGAACAAATGATGCTCGAAGCAGTGGGAAGTATTATCACACTCATCGGTATCGTCTGGTCTGTCCGTCAGAAGAAAAAGCCGATCGAGGGTTGATATATGACTTTGATCAAAGCTTTGGCGGCGGCGTTAAACGCGCTCGCCGCCTTTCTGAAGTACGTCTACCCAGTCAAACAGCTTAGAGAAATCCACAAGGACATTGACAACTATGAAGATCAGATTATGGAGCTTGGCCATATTGGTAATGCTCACTCCAAGCTGCAGCTGGAAGTCCTCCACAAAAGGAAGACTAGAACTGAACGACTCCTCTCTGTATTCACCTCCGACGGTGACTACCCTCCCAGGTGAGGTGTATCGATTTAAAGAGGGCAAGTTGGTCGGACGGGGGGAGCGCTTTCACTCACACGCCTCATATATGAGAGCGCTAATAATCGGCAAGTGAAGTCCTAGTTTCATTGGTTATGGGTAGACTAAACGAACAAAACGAGGCTGCAGTTTGGACTGAGGTTTGGAGATTGAACAACGGTCACTACGGTGAGATAGGGGAGGGTAACCGTAACCGCCTTCTATCTGTTTTCTATAGTTTACTGGACTATCCCGAGGGGGAGAGTCCTGGCACTCCGGTTCCTATTAAAGCCCTTTCCAGAGAGGCTTCCCGTCCATTCCTTTCGGCAAACTCTATCGAAGGTTATGAGCCCCCTGAGTGGCTTGTAAGAGGAAGCGACTTCCCAATTGTGGGCCGAAGGTTTTCAGCCTCGGAGTTTGTTGAGTATTTAGGATCTGAAGACCTAGACAGTATGGAGTGGGAGCCCACTGGTATAACTGTTCATCACACCGCTTACCCCTACCTCGAGATGAGGCCAGAGGGCTTTACCGAGGCCCACATGAAAAACCTCCGGTCTTATTATAAAAACACTAGGGGATGGCGTTCAGGCCCCCATCTTTTCACGGATGACCACGGTATTTGGGTTCTCACTCCACTCACTAAGCGGGGGGTGCATGCTTCTTCTTTTAATGCTTCGAGGATAGGTATTGAAATGTTGGGAGACTTTGACCACAAAGATGATCCCGACAGCGGGAGAGGGAAGGCCTGCACTGATTTTGCTAAGTTTGCCGCTGCGGCTTTGATGAAGCACATTCCAATATCGACGGGAAAACTTAATTTCCACAGGCACGATCCCCTAACATCAAAGTCTTGCCCCGGTAAAAAGGTCGATTTTCGCCTCTTTGAGGAGGATGTAATCTCGATTTATGATACAATATAATATGCGGAAATATGATACCAAGCCAACAAAAGCCATTTAACTTAATCGGAGAGTTTCTAGAGGTACTCCATCAGGGAACTCCGACTCAGGACAAGGCCCTAGCGGGACTATCCTCAGTGTTGTCTGTAGCCCTAACGCTTTCAGATATCGCTACTTTCATTGGTGCAATTGTAGGGCTAGCCACGTTTTTTCATATTTTAATTAGGATCAAGATAGCTCTAGTCGATTTAAAAATTAGGAGGAAGGAGTCCCATAAAGATGGCAAAGATTAATCCAGCCCCAGGTCGGAATAGGATTCTGACTTTCGCCACTCCAAAAGTCGGGGACCTCATCTTCTATGAGACCCACGACATCACCCTCCCCGAGTACAGTGAGCCCAAGGAGTATGGCCAGCCTTATCCCGGCGGCAATTATCCAGACCACGTATTGGTATTTATTTCTCCTCACGGTGATGGTAACGGGCATTGGTCCCGTTGGTATTATGCGGCGAAACGGGATAGTCAGGATGACTATAACTTTGAGTTAGACGGAGACACCCGCCTTGTTCGAACTTACATAGTTCCCCGGAAAGAATATTTAGAGGGTGGTTACGTAGAGCCTGCTTACGGGTCTGCTGACTCTTCTTTTTCTGAGTTTAAATATGGCAGCCAGGACGTTAAGCGTATCGGTCAAAAAGAGCTGGATTCATACTTTGTTGTCATTAGACAAAATTTTCTTAACGACTCTATTACTCAGTCAATTAGCGAATCAGGTTCTAGTAGGGGGGAGACCTCCTCTGAAACCTCTGTGGGAACCACAGCAGCAGCCTCGGCTGTATCCCCTGGAATTGTTCTGCAGAGGAGAAGCAACCTTACCGCAGAGGAGCTTTGGCAGAACACCGAAGAAGTATTAGATCTTAGGGAGGGCGTGAACCAAACCTCGGTTGACTACAAGCCTGGTTTGAAGACCACAAGAACTTCGGAACTGTCCTCCACTGAGCCCTATGAGGCAGGGGACGATACATCATTTGCAAAAGACCTCGTCACAACAGATGTGAATAATGCTGATGCTGTGTGGAAAGCCAATCGAGAGGCGCGAGTGTCAGATCCTTCAACGGGAGAAGAAACGACTACGCAGTTGGGCGGCGGCATGGTCTCTGTTGACCTTGGTATGGTCGATGAGTCCGCCTCTGCTGACCAGGGCCTTTACGTGTTGTCCTCCCAGGTTAGTCCTATTGGTAAAGGAGACGCTCTAAAGAGAACCAGAACAATTGATTCTTTTCCTACGCTCACTGAGGAAGTCTACGATGAGTCTGTGGGTCAATTTGTGAAGGTTACAAAAGATGTTATCGCTGCCGGTTCAGAGTCGGGCTCTGCAACACCAGGAAATATAACCGAGATCAAGCCTGTTGATAAGTGGAGGTCCATAAAGATTAACACTCAATATGTTACCTCTCCGGTGGGGTATACTGAGACCTTTCCTATCGTTGATACTTATCAGTACCCGCCGGTTCTTAACAGTGCGGAGTTTCAATTCGTTTATGCTTATGCTCATTCGAATGGCAGGACCGACTACGCGGAGGATATGGCTCTTATATATGACTTGAGCGAGTCCTATTCCACGGCCGTCGAAGGGAAGGTTTTGCGAATCACAACGGATGATCCGGAGACGGTGGCTGACACTTATAGACAAGAGGTTAAAACACAGTTATCGAGTCACACCATATCCTATATGGCGGCTTGGTTTTGGGTTAGCAACATTCCCACTGAGGCTATTGCTAAGGCTAATTTAAGGACCTTCCAGACCCCAATGGCTGTGATCCCCAATGCTATTACTTTGGTTGCCCCGAATCCTGCTGCGGCACTTATTTCAATTGACCGTAAGCAAACCAGCACTCTACCAGCCGGGGGCACTGTGCCCTCTGGTTGGACAACTGTAGACATACAGACCTCCAGAGCAAAACTCGGGTTGTTTACGGTTTCCGTTAAGCAGTTGAACCTGTAATGCAAAAAGATAATAGACCTGGTTTTCCTGGATTGGAAAGCGCTGAGGAGTTCCGTCAGAGCGGAGGGCTTCTAGGTGCGGCTGAGAAAGGTAATGCCGAAGCAGAAGGTGAGGAGGTGGCCCCTGCTGATGAGCCGCCAGGCCAACTCGACGGGGATGAGGAGAGTCCCCAAAGAACCTCCAGGGGAGAGCAGGTAGAGAATGCGCCCCCACTAAGCTCCGGACGTGCCCGTGCGGCAGAGAGGGCCCGAATTCGGGAAGAGACGCGAGAGGTCCGAAAGGAGCAGGCGAGGGCTAACCAACAGGCCCTAGCGGAGCAGAACCGACAGTCAGGCCTCGACGATGTTCAGTTTAATAACCTAGATGATAACGAAGTTTTCAAGGCTTTACTGGATGCTGAGCCTGGCGCTTTAGTTACGGAAGGGGCTAGACTCACCGGTAACTCGATACAAAGAGCTTATGTACCTACTCCCACGGCCCCACCTGTGGGATCAGGCAAGCAAGATGGAGGTGGAGGTAAGGCTGGCCCCGCCCTCCCATACTCGCTTTCTCCTAGCGGTAGCGATGTTTTAGTAACCTATGGTTATGTCAAGGCTAGGAATGAAGATATCAGCTATGAAAGGACTGCAACCGACATGGACATTACTGATGGTTTCACGGTTTCTTCACCATCAAACGATGATTGGATAAGCCTAAAAGTAGAAGTTGAGTATCCGAATGTGGCAATGGAGCTAACGATTGATGTCACTAATGGCTCTTCTCCACCCACTGATGTGGCACCGGTCAGTGGGGGATCAAGTGGTTATTACTATCTCCCTCTCGGTCAGGTTTCTATATCAGGAAGTGACCTCACGACAACCAGCCTCGCGAGTTCAAGTTTTCTTTTCGACATCGCTTGTGATGGTATGGCTGTCTGGGGAAGACTGTAATGAGTGTACCTGCCTCTGAGTATCGGTCTTCTGGGGGTCACCCTGCACTCCACGTTTTTCGGGGAAGTAACTGGCCCTGTGAGACCGACTTGATGTTAACCATGACGATTTCTTGGACCGAAGAAGACTCCAAGGATACCCATAGAAGATACTTCGGTAAGCTGTGGGCCAACGGGTTGCCCGTGGACATACCGGTGGAGACCTCCTCTGGGAGAGACACTTTGACCACCTACATAACTACTAGTACGATCACCACCGGCACTGTCCCAGTATACCAGGGTAACGCTTATATAGTTGGTTACCGCGATTTTAGCTCATGGAAGTGGGGTGAAGGGGATATTAATTTCATCGAGGGTCCAGATGGGCATGCCACTGATGTTTCTGGACAAGGAGATGAGTGGTGCAGCTCGGGCGCGATGAGGTTTCGGCACCTGAAGCTAGAAGCTGGCACCTACAGCCCAACTAACACAACCGCTGCCCAGACTACTGGCAGCTTCTTTAGCTTTGGACTTTGGGGGATTCAGGAAAGAGTCCCCAACTTTCCCGATTACTTTACAGCCCTCTCTGTAAATGGGTCTGCGGGTAACGAAGCTGCTGTTTTCCGAGACTGCAGTAGCTTCACGGGAGGCCTGCCTGATCCTGGAACCTTTACCACGAACACCACCGCCATATCCAATGCCCATACCAATTCTATCACAATAGATGACGGGGCTACTGTTTCGTGGGCTGCCACAAATGCCAGCGCCTCAGGTTGGCAGACTTGATATTCCAAATGCCTAACATCATTGCAGTAACAGGGAGCCCTCGGGGAGGAACTTCTCTTTCAATGCAGCTTTTTGCTCACTCACTCGGCGAAGGCAGGATTATATACAGTGAGCCCCAGGCCCAGCCCCGCAATATGCTCCCTCCCGAGGTTAAGGCCCTTCAAAGTTGGGTCGAGGTTCGAGATGGCTTCAGTGAAAAGAGGGATCTGAAGTCTGAGTTAAACCCCCGAGGCTTCTACGAGGGCTGGCCGTGCATGGGTATTCCTTGGAGTTTGGTTAACCATCAACGAATCAAGGAGGTAGAGTCGGAGTCGAGCAGGCGGGTAGCAAAGATTGTTGGGGAGGGGCTCCTTAAAACGAATCCAGAATACATAGAGTCTTTGGTAGTGGTCCTTCGACCACCTAGGTTTGTTGCTAATTCCCAGGAGAAGCTTGTCGGCCCAATAAACATAAGGGACAGAGACCAGGGCATGCACAATGTCAGAAGGGAAGCAAAAGTACATAACCCGGATTTTTGGCTTAGCCATATGGTGAGCATTGCCCGTTGGGTAAAAGACTTCCCTGGCGTTCCTGTCCATATTATTGAATATGAAAACCTACTCGATCCCGATAGGAGAGAGGATGAGCTTGGTAAACTACAGGCTTTTATCGGCGAGGGCGATTTTGTTGGTGGAGGATCCAAGGTGATTGACCCCTCTTTGCGGAGGTCCTCCCCCAGAGAGGGTAACACCCCAGGGGTTGAGAGTGATTTCGTATTTGCCGACAGTCTGTATCCTTTGCTACGCGATAAGGATTGGGCAGGGGTTTCCAAATCTGTTGGTGAGCACAACCGTAAAAAGCTGCAACAGGCTAGAAGAAGTAAACCCGATAACTATCTGTGCTACCGGGTAAACCTTCCGGTCCATAGGAAGACTTGCTTAGAATGTGTCAAAGGGGGGACAGTAATGAACAACCTCAAAAAACGGGCTGATGACACAGATGTTAACTGGAGAAAAGAGCCCTGTGTTTTCGAGTGTGCTCTACGTGTAGATGGAGCGGCTTATAAAACACCCGAGGACAGCATAAAGGGCAACTTTTGGGAAGTTAACTAAATCCTCTTCAAGTCATAATTGCGTTGAAAATACAGTAAATTCCCGTAATATTATACTCGCATATGGCAAACGAAAGGCCCATCACCGTAGCCGAAGGTAGAAACCTGCTTTGGCGCTATACGACCGCAGATCAAACCGACGCCGATGGCAGGTTTCTGTTCAGACTTAACCAAGCTGTCGAGCGCATCGTATCCTCCGGTGTTTGGGAGGGCGAAAAAGAATCGGTAAACCTTAGCAGCTACATTACAGACGAGGTCCTATCGTTGCCCTACACCTATGATACCATGATGGGGGTCCATGTGGGGGGCAGTCCGCGCACTATTTATTCAGAAGACATTGAGTTCTCTGTTAGTGGTCCCGGTGCAGTCGATCCAGGCGAGGGGGGAAACCGAGTTATTGATCTCGGCTTTGAGACAAACAGCTTAGGCCAATCTATTCGTAAATATAAGTTTTTGTCCTCTTCAGATGCCTCAGCTGAGGTTATCGGACGGTGCCGAAAACGCTTCCAGTATATGGTTAGTGACTCGGATCTGATCCCTATCGGAAACATAGGAGCGCTCAAGAACGCTATTTTGTGCATCCACTTTGAGGACGAGGGAGACACCGACCGTGCTGAGATCTATTGGCAACGTGCAATGAGGACGCTCAACGATGAGCGGACCCTGACCCACACTGGTGTCAACAAGCCTGCGCCTTTCCAGCCCTTCGTTACTGGAAGTAAACCCATTAGTATGTATTGATGAGAGCTGACCCTAACAAAATAGCGGCTAATCAAACCCTTAGCGACACGGAGTTCAACAAACGCCTTGCACAAAAGCGTAGACTTCGAGGTGATATCAATAGGCAAAACCGCTACGCCCGACGGGCCATGTTCAAGTTTCGCAATGATCCCTCTAGAATGCTCGCCGCACAGAGGCTTATGGAAAACGCTCGCATGATAGGGCAGCGCACTGGTCTGGAGACTACTGGAGGAATCCAAAGTTACGAGGCACTTAGAAACTCAGTGTTTAACGACATGTCCAGAGAGATCGATTTCTCCAACCAGGTGTTAGGAATGGCTGAGGATGAACCACAACCCACCCCTTCCCGGGCCCCCCGACAAGATCTTGATGACGATACTGTTGAGCAGGAACAGATCGACTCAACTGATGACCCTTATTTCCAGAGCCTGCGAACCCGAGCATTTTACGAACTATGATATCACCTTCATCTAGCCCTGCCGTAGCGGCATTTCCTAAAGCCAATTCATTTAGGAAGGCACTGCTCCCCTCCGAAAAGTCTGGCGACAACCCTGATCCTTTGGGCGACAAGCTTAAAAGCCTAAGGGAGTCCCTGGCTAAAGCCGAAAAAAAACAAATCCCAAAAAGAGTTCCTGACAACTTGTTAGTAACTCTGGATAGAGCCAAAGAGCTAGGAGACTATGAGGAAATCAAACGCCTCACAGTAGAGATTCGCGAAGCTCAGAAAGCTACTACGGTAGACTCGGAAAAAATAAAAGAACTTAAGAATAAAATTTCTGTTACTTCTCTTCAAATGGGTCTTGAAGATCCCTTCCCCTCCGAAAAGTCTGAGGATTCCGCCATGGCTAAGGGTGCTATATTGACGGATGAGGAGCTTGCGGCAGGTAAAAAAGACGCCGAGGCCGCATCCAGAAAGAGCGAGGAGAGGAGCAAAGGGATTGAAAGGGCCATTGATTCTAAAGGCGATTCGGGGGCCAGCCCTGAAGAGGATAAAGAGGATAAAGATTCCTCTACCGATACATCTTCTAAGGAGGGGGCAAACGATAACAGAGCAGAGCCCCGCCTTATGTCGAAGAGCGAAGCGGAAGCTCAGAAGATACTCAATGAGGAGGAAGCCAAGAAAGCTGCAGTCCGCGCTAGGATTCCTTACGAAACTATACCGATGGGCGGGGGTGCTGGCGCAGGGTTTCTTCGCACCCCTCGAGCAGTAATGGCTCAGGTCGCGATGCGTGGGGGGATGACGCCTCAGATGAAAGCTGCTGAGCAGTCTGCAGCTAACGCTTCCATCGCCGAAATCAATCGCCTGAGAGAGACCGACCCCGAAGCTGCAAGACAGATGCAGACTCTTTTCATGGGTAGGCGTCCCATAAATGACTTCAGGACCCCCGAGGGTACGGAAGTAGTTAGGACTACAGATAGGAAACAGAAAACATCTGGTGGTGCTGGTGGTGCTGGTGGTGCTGGTGGTGCTGGTGGTGCTGGTGGTGCTGAAGGCTCATCTGACGAGGAAGTTATGGTCAGCCAAAGCACTCGTATTCCCATCCCCGAAAAATACGGAGGAGGTTTTGCTTATGGAGATACCGGAAAAGGCAGGGGCACGGGTCCTAAAGGTGGGCGCTTTTCTCAGTATGGAACAGGTGAAACTGAGTTCGGCGGACTTACTCGATCCCTCATGGATAACTCTTACAAGCCTGGCACCGGTATTGTCGATCGAGAAGCCATAAAAGGGTTTGGAAAGGGCACGACCGGTCTTGGGAAAATGATTGTTAACAATGATGTGACCGATGGCCAGATACGAGATCAAGCTCGAAGGGGTGAAGAGTTTGAAAAGTTCAAGAAGCAAGGTATGGCCGCCGACCTCGCTGCTAAGCAGAAGAAGGACGATGACGATGACGATGGTGACGACGATGATAAAGATAAAAATGCGGCGGCTAAGGTCAAGAGAAACAAAGATCTAATGAATCGCACAATGAATCGCACAATGGTTGCCTGATATGTCTATACTAGACTCAGCATCAAACGAAATGCTAGGTCCAGGGTTTGCTGGTAACTCTGGTACGGTTTTTAGCCCGGCGCTTACTATGGAGGGATCCTCTGTAGCAGAGCGCTACCGGCAAGCTTCTAACTACCTGCAGGATCAACAGGTCCTAGCAGCTGGCGCTCAAACCAACCTAAACATGGTTGAGAATATCAAAGCACAGGAGGCTTTGAGGGGTGAGGCAGATGCTCTTGGTAGGATTAAAAACGCAGACCCTTTATCTGTTGAGTTCGAGGATCTTGTTTTAGACCTAGCTCCAGCAGCAGCTTATTCAAAGCCTATAGCAAGAGCCTTGGATTTAAAGTCTAACCAAAAGAAAAGTTTTGAAGGTCTCCTTAATGGTATGGCCAACTCCCTAGGGGCTTCCGGTATTAGTATTGAACAGTCTGATAAACTTTTGTCTACTGCCGAAGACTTACTGAGGTCTCGCAATTATAACGCATTCAGAACCCACGTTGGCAGAACCCTTGCCATGGCCAACCAGAGGGTTGAGAGAAATCGGATTAGAACACAATCTGAGGAGTATGCTAATAATGAGGTGTTAAAAGACTTTAGAGCCACACGAGATGAGCTTCGGACGCAGCTTGGGTCAGGAGTCTTTGAAGAGTTCTCTGAGTTTTTCGCGACCGGTCAGGGCACTGTAGCTAGTACAAATGCTGATGGAACCCCCAGCAGAAAAGAAGCTTTACCTTCCATAGTCACAAAGGTCGCGAGTAATCAAATCCTCGCTGGCAGTAATTTACCTCGCCTCAGTCAGCTATCTAACTTTGTTCAAGGTGATTCTGTTAATACTACGGAAGTGGTGGATGCCGCCCGTAATCTTTCAGAGGATGCTTTTGTTTCGAAGTATCTGGATCAGGAAACAGGTCCCAATCTCATGGGCGAGTCGAGTGGCACTCAGGAGAAGGCTTTTCTCAAGTCTCTATGGGACTCTGTAAACACCATTTATAAATTTAGAGACACAGCACAAAGGGCTCGGGCTCTCAACACCCCTAGGCCAACTGCTTCCTCTAAGGGCGCACCCTCAGGCTCCGGAAGGGAAGCGATAGAGCAGTTCAATAAAATCCTTAGTGATCGCAATACAGATTTATAAGAGATGGAAGCGCTGACATTACCTTCGTGGGATGCAATAACGTCTGATCCCGCGTGGGGAACAGCGAATCAGGATGAGCAGAAACGTCTTTTTGACTCCTGGAGAGAGGTTGCAGAAGAGCAGTTCGATCTGGAAGCTGCCAGCCCCGACAACCTTCGACAGTTCAATACCTTTAATGAGGTCCGTAGCCTACAGCTAGACAGAGGTAACGGTAGCTCTCAGGAGCTTGATTTCGAAGCCTACAAGGTCCAAGCACCCAACTACTTAGGGGGTCTAGAGAATACCCTCAGACGGAGGATGGGTTCTGCGAAAGCAGAGAGTGACTGGACCACTAGAACCCACGAAGGGAAGCTGGATGTAAACCCCTATCTTTCTCTCGCTGGTTATGACCGCTATAAGGAGGAGATCCTTGCCACCGATGCTCCCCGTCGGGAGAAGATTGAAGCGCTTTCAGAGTTCAAGTATGCACAGGCTATGGCTCAACAAGACCTTGGTGTGCGTGCTAGCTCTAAAACTATAAAGCTAAGTGACAGGCTGTTGCCAGGTAAAGATGTCTTCAGTGAGGACTCTGAGGATGGTGAGCTAGACGTTGAGGCAGCAAAAATGTTTTTGCGCCCACGGGATCTCAAAGAGATTAAAAACACCGGGTCATCCGTTCGCCTTTCAGATCCTGGGATTGTGGATGACGTGGCCTACCGTTTTCTTCGAGAGCGGGGGTTAACAAGTCTGGCTGAAGAAGCTCTCAATGGCAGTGAGTCTGTTAGGAACTCATTAAGAGATTCTTATATGGACTCTATCATGGAGCTTGGGGACACCTGGGCAAAAGATGAGTCAACACCCGAGGGTCAGTTTAGAAAATTAACCAGCGGTGAGGTTGTTTTTAATCCTTCTTGGCTTACCACAGCTACAGATGAGGAGATAGATTTAGCCCTCGGCGCTGCTGAGGTTCCCACTGGTGAAATAAAGCGTGCCAAAGCTGAGGCCCAGGGGTCCAGAGAGTCCTTCGCCGAAAACGCTGTCGCCGTGATGCTCAACGGATCAATTGATTCTTTAGCTGGTATGGTGACCGAGGGGATTGTGTTGCCTAGGTCCGCAGAGTTTCGTCGTTTCTACTATGCCAACAAAGACAAGTATGAAACCAACAGTGAGCTATTAGGAGCCTTCACTGAGGCGACTAAAAACCCTGGCTTAATCGGGGGTATGAAACGTCTCTTAAATGCGAGGACCCCCATTGGAATCTACGGCACGCTTCTAGATATCTTTTCAGACGAGTTTAGCCCAGCAGAAACCACGGGTAACTTTTTGAAAAACTTTGAGGAGGGGGCCTTGCAGGGAGTCGGGACCTTTGGGCTAGGTCTATTTACCTTTTTGGGAGGACGCCTCCCTGGGATGGACCGTGATGAGTCCATCGAAGCTGTCTCTCTACTCAGAAATAATCTTCAGGAGCAAGACGAAATATTTGGGTCTGGGTCAAAGTGGGGAAGAATCCTAGGCCAAGAAGCGGGGATGCTTCTGCTGCCTGGCGCGGGGGCTTTAGCTGGATCCGCAATCCGTAGCGGAGCTGGATCCGCAATCCGTAGCGGAGTTGGTGCGGCCGCAGCGAAAAGCACTACTAGCAGGACTAACTTCCTAGCGATTAAATTACAGGAACATGCGGCAAGGGGGCTTACATCCAGAATGGCCCTAACCAGCTCGGATGATTTGGCAAAGGCCGCTTCGAAATCTCTAGCGGGGAACATTTACTTTGGTCTTCAAGCTTCCAGATCTGCCGAGGCAACTTTTCAAGACGCCTACATTAACTACCGTGACGAGGCCATCTTAATGGGTATGTCGCCCGAGGAGGCTGAAGCGTCGGCGAAAAGCCGAGCCTACCCTGTTGCAATAGCCGATGGGATTAAGACAGGGATTCTTATGAAGCTCATCCCTGGCGGAACTGAGGCCTTGTTCTCCGCTAACGCTCTGAGGGGTGTTACTTTTAAACAGGCGAACGAGGCTCTTGGCAAAGGGTGGCTAACAAAAGTATCTAAAAACCCCAGAGCCCTTGCCACCGCTACTGGTCAGCTGCTTAAACCCTTCTTTGCTTCCTCAGGTAAAGAGGCTGTGGAGGAATTCACAGACGAACTCTTATCCGGTGTCCTTGCGATGGGGACCTACAATCCGGAGATGCAGCTATCGGAGGCCTTCGAGCACGCATTAACTGGGGCGCTCGCTGGAGGTATTCTTGGAAGTGCTGGCGCTATCAATAGTGAGGGTGCATCTGTCCAGCAAGCGGAGAGGTTCAAGGATAAGATATCTCAATACCTCAAAGAAACCGCAGTCGAGACTGCTTCCACCAGTCCGGAGACGGCTGCGAAGTTAGCCGACGCTGCTGAGGCTGTGGGTGAGCAGCCGGTTACTCCAGGCCAGATACCCCCTGTCGAAGGTGGGTCAGAAAAGGTTATTAACACTTTAACTGGCGCTTTAAATGCGGCGCAGAAAGTCGCAGCGGACGAAAAGCTAAGTCCAAACGAGAAGAGAAAGGCTCTTGGAAGGCTTAGGGAAACTATTGACTTACGTTCAGATGGGGAGGAGGCCCAACTTCAGAAGATAGACAACCTAATAAACAATATCCCAAAATCCGCCGACGAGGCTTTGGGCGGTAAGCCCGGCTCTGGGAAGCCCCGCGCTGGTGGCCTCAATACTGAACAAAAAGTAAAGCAGTTTGATCAGATACTAGAGAATTTCTCCTCGCCAATTGAGCAACTTCCGCAGGGAGAGGCTGAGGAGGGTGCGCCACCCACGTCGCGAACCATGTCAAGGGATGGCATACGGGCGCTGATCGATGATCTATTCGCTGTGGATGATCAAGTCAAAGCCGAGAAACTAAAGGCAGAGGTGGATGGTATTTTCGCCTCGAGAAAACTAGTTGGGTCTTCCTACAGAGATGTGGAGATCGACCTCGACGAAGAGTCAGGCAAGGCAAAAGGGAAGAAGGGGTCGGCTAGTCTGAATAAGGGTAAGCTCTCAGTGGGCTTGAAAACTTTTTTGGATAAGGTTGCTGAGATCGACAAAGCAGCGGGGGCTGAGACTGAGGCTGACTCTGATTCAGATCTGAAGGATGAGTTAAGCAACTTAATCATTAAAGAATACAACAAGGCCAGAGAAGGCTTCAACAAGAACGCTAAAGACACTGACAAGAGGGGCCGTTTTGAGAGGGCAATCGAGGCTGGGGAGGGCACAGACGCCCTCCTGGCCCCGCTCCTCGGTACAAATAAAACAACTGGCAACCCTATTTTAGAAACCGACGGCCAAATCGGAAAGCGCATCGAAAAGGCCCTTAAGAATAACCAAAACACGAATCCAGGAAACAACGATGGGCAAGACATTCAAAGATCGAAGGGATCGGAGGGAGGACAGGGGGACTCAACTGCGGAGAATCAAGGGGAACAAGAAGGTTCAACTTCCGGATCCGAAGAAGCTCCGGAGGGAGAAGCCGGTGGAAGAGCGGCTGTAGACTCCGAAGGAGGAGATAGAGATTCTGCTTCTCCCCCAGAAGAAACCGACGAGGGCTCCGGAAGGTCTGATGAGGAAGAGAATGATGAAAAGGCAGTGGAGGGCCAACTAGATAATGATCCTTTACAAGAAAAAATAAACGAGCTGATTGAGGCGCGGGTTAACGACGAGACCTCTCCTAGTTATGGTATGCCGATTTTTCGTTCGGATATTACAGGGTTCAGCACTTCCGAGAAAACTCAAATCCTTGAGGCCGTTAACTCTAAGCTCTTCGAAAAGTGGGGTATTGATGAGACTAAGTTTGTAGTTGGTCCTCAAGGACAGCGGCAGGCCTACAAGTATCCGTGGGAAAACGACAAGAAAGATGGCTTTGCTTTCGTTAACCACCCCTACTATATGGCGGCTGCTCTGTCCCACAAGGAGAGTGGGGGCAAGATAAAGGTGCCCGAGGATGTGGGTGAAATTCACCCCAGGCTAATCGTTGAAGACGGGTTTGTTGTCGGTGCGGTAACTGATGTGACAACGGAGGAGTTCAAGTCAAGAACTGGAGAGCGCTCAACCAAGTGGGGTGGAGGAGTTCAGAATGGGTTAATGGTCGTAGGCTCTGGAGAGTATAATTTAAAAAACTTGCTCTCGGATGTTGCAAAACCTAGTCGAGTCGCGTCCGCTAAAAAAGCGGGGGGCAAGGTTTCTAAGAAGGTCGAGGAAAAACGAAAAGACATCGACGGTATTGGGGCCTGGGATACCACTGACACTGAGAAAGAAATCTTTGGAGAGAGCCTAGAGGTAGGCCTACTAGAAATGGTAGCTTCTATTTTTGACTCATCCCTAGCCAACCCGGCAGCAATTTACAAGGCAGCGGAGATCGTTGTTTTGGCCACGCTAAAGACGAGAGCCAAAGCCCTTGGGGACCTGAATTTTGACCAATTAAACGACTTTGTGGCTGAGGGACGCAAAGATGAGAAGCTAGCTCCTTTGTTTGATATATTGGAAAAGTCTGAATTTAAAAATATTCATGCGCTGGTAGCCAGTCCCAAAGCCCTAGAGTTTGCTGCTCAAACGGAGGCTGAGGTTGAGGAAAGGGGCAAGATATACAGCTTAGGCCAGATAGCTGCCATCGCTTCGTCCTCCAGCACAAGCGACGAACAAAGTACTGGTGACTTTTCCCTTGACGAGAATCGGGACTCTGCTCCCCAGCCAGTAAGTCCGGAGGAAAATCTTGATGGTGACGAGCAGTTTGATCAGCTTCGGGAAGAACAAACCTCCGATAAGGCCAACGAATCGGACCTACCGGACGCTCCCGATACTCCGACACCATCGGATGGTGCCGGTGAGTTGACCATAAGTGAGGAATTCGAAGCAGTTATCGATGCTTGGGACTACTATCTCAGGAATATTGCGGACCAGAATAAGGTTATCTACCCCGATGATGAGGTGGAACGCCGAAATCTAATTAACGATGTTTTGTTTAACCTATCCTTAAATGGAATAAAGCTAGGTGCAGAGTGGGACATCGCCGACGAAGCCGCTATATTTGAAGGAGAGTATGGAAGGGTCTCCGAAAAATCACGGAGTCGAGCAGCGTTGGAAGAAGCCGAGGCGCTTCAAGTTAGGGCACAGTTCGAAGCTCTTGGCTTAGAAGCTGAGAATCAGTCTGGCGATATTATAGACGCGCTCAGAATTATTGCAGAGGACAGCGGTAGTGATAACTACCTGAGAACCCTTGCTCAGATCTTCTTGAATAACCCTAAACTGCTCGAGGGCACCACACTTAGGTTAATGGATGCACCTGGGGCTGAATGGGCGGGACTGTTTTCTCACCGCTTCAACACGATAGTATTGAACGTAGCCAAGACTAACCCACGAGGAGTAGCGGACACTTTGGTTCACGAGGGACTGCACCGAGCGCTTGACTCTATGCTTGAGTCTCCTCAGACAGAAGCTCAAGAGGCTCTGGTCAAAAGCATTGATCGACTAGTTAAAGCGGCTCGACTGGTTGCGATTGACTTCTCTCGTAACTCGGCGAATGCGTTCACAATTCTTGAAAGCATTGCGAGGAGAGTCGCCGATGAATCGAGTGTTGGTCAGTTGATTAAGATGCTGGAACAAGAGGGAGGATTCTACGCAGAAAATCGAGACCTTTCTGCGATGCCAGAGGACGAGTTGAGAACCCTCGCCTACAGAGCACGCCTCGATATTAACAAAGCCTCGTTCTACGCCAACGGAGTTGGTGACCTGTTCTACGCTCTCGGCATGGATGAGGTTGGCGATAACGAAGTGCTAAGTCCGGTTCAGACAAGGCGGGAGTTCCTTGTTCACTCTTTGACCGATCTCCACTTTCAGGAGTTCTTGAAGCGGGTGAAGCTAGATGGTGATAGGGTTGACCTAGTGAGGGGTAGCCTTTGGTCTATCACATTGCGGAACTTCGGTCGCATGCTTACAGGGCGCTCCCAGATTGGACAAGAGCTAGAAGAAACTCTCGACACGGCACTCACTTTAATAGGAGATCCCCTATGGGCTACTATTCCTGAGGGAGCTAAGGTCCAAGTTAGAGATGAAGACGCTGACCTTTCTTTGGACAATGTTAGGAATAATTTGACAAACAGCAGATCTCGTGCTAAACTCCCCCTCGATGGAAGCCGAAGAACCCAAGCCAGCCAAAGTCAGCCCCTCGAAATCCTGGGACGAGTTGACCCCGGAAGAGCTAGTAGAGCGGCAGACGGAGCAACTGGAGAATTCGCTTCGGCTGCGACGGAAGATTCGCAACTCTCAGACTTAGCAAGGGCACTACCTGGCTTGTCTGCTGAGGAGGAGTCTTTTCTAGAGAGTCTGCGAGAAGGGGGGCAGGAACACGACGTTACCCCTAGGGTTGCAGACCGAATTTACAAGAGCCGAAAGCCGCTTGGCGGCGAAGCTCCAGGAGTTCCCTTCGACTATGTTTTGCGAGTTGGTTTGTTTAACCAGCTGTTTGGCACGGACATACAGTTGCATGGTCTGTACAATGATCGCCTAATAACTTCTCAACAGTGGATCAGAGCAGAAGACCCCTCGAACCCACACCCCACCGCCGACGAGGTGCAGGATTACCTGGAGAGTAATGGGTGGAGCGAGAGCGATTCCACCACGGCAGAGTGGGCCAAAGGCCCCTACAGGATCAGTGACGCTTACCCTGACAACTTCATCAAGACTGAAGAAGGGGTCCAGCCAATTGATTTATTCGTTGAGATTCAGGCAGTAGCAGACCAAACCTCGGATGACGAGTTTGAGGGTGACATCCTGGGGGATGAGTCTTCTGACTTATCCAGATCGCCTTTTGAAGATGAGGGGGACCTTTTTGGAGATCCCTTCGAAGATGTAGGCGACTACTCCTTCTCTAGAGCGGCTACTCCTCAGCTGACTGTAGGCCGAGTAGTAGATCGGGTCATCAGTGACCGCGACATGCAACGAGGTATACCCGGGGTGAATACTCCTGAGGAGTATCGCAGCTATATTCATTCCTTAGCCTCCCAATACTTTGGGGACCTTCAATCCACAACTGTCGAGGGTGTCGAAAGGATGGATGTATTGTTGGGCAATTACGGGCCGACTGCTGCCCGTCACCTCGCTGAGGTAGAAGCTCTGGTTGAAATCGCTGAGGGTAAGTTCCTTGGTAAGCTCTCAGAATATGCGGTCATGGGATCTTACTCCCCAGAACCTCTCCTGGCCAAGGCTGCGGCTATGCTTGGTGTATCCTCTGAGGTAGTGGATGACGCCGAAGTCGCGCTTGCCACGGACGGTAGCACCTTAATAGGTGCGGATAACATAGGCGAGGTCGCCGCAGTGCTCCACCTGTATAGGACTTACATAAAATCTTTTCCGGACGAAGTCGCTGGACTGATGTCAGGAATGGTAGACGCAATAATTGGGGATCCATTTACCTTACCAACAACACCAGACAAGGAGGCTCAGCCTTCCTTCTCCCGTGCATCTACTTTCCTAGAAACCCTTACTGATGCTTTCATACTTCGCGATGATCCTGACTTAGCTGTGGCATTAACTCGGGAGTCCTACAACAGGGATGGACTCATAGCGGCAGGTATTGAACCTAACCGATTCCGAAGGGCGTTCGGAACAGCGGGTAAATTTGGTAGAAAAATAGCTCCCCTTAAACTGGAGTTAGAAGGCGAACTTAAAGCGGGGAACAAGGATGCAGAGTTCCACGGGAATAGAGTGCTTAGCCTAATGGATGAAACCTTTGGAAAAAATCCTACAGAGGATGAACTAAAACTGATCAATATTGTTTTGGGAAGTACTGACGATGACGTGGTCCTAAATACAGGAGTCCCGGGCGCATACCAAGACCTTATAGAAGACAGAAAAGCCCTCGAGAAGACGGCGAAATCTGCCCGACGCGCAGAAGTAAACCGCTTAAAAGCAAAGCTTAAGAAGCAGGACCCTGAAAAATACCTAAAGGAGAAGGCAAGAACCAAAGAGGAATGGACAAAGGGCTGGGATGAAATTGATAAACTTTATCAGAGAGACCTCAATAACCTCTACGCCCAGGCAGTTCCTGTGTATAGGCAGCAAGTAAGGGACCCGGCAGCGAGGGAGCTAAGGGAACGAAGCGAGGAGCTTTACGTAGCGGTTGAGTCGTTAAGAAAAGCCATAGATACCCTGTCTGACGCTTTAATTAACTCTGGAACTTTGGAACACGAGTCCCTTGTGGACCTTAGGACTAAAATACAGAACAACCGAGGCATCTATCTGATGCGCTCCTACGAGATACATGACCAGATCGGATACAGAAAATGGTTGCAGAGTCTGGACCCTGAAGCTCGTCGCCGAGTGAGGGAAGCTCGAGATCAGATTCGAGGGGATATGATAGCGGAGCAGGTTGAGAAAACCAAGGCGATAGCGGATAAGAAAGGGGTAGTGTTAAGCGATGCGGAACTTAAGAAAAAGGCCGAGGCAAATGTAAAAGAGAAAGCTGTGCTCCTTAAGCTAGCCGGTTTCCTAAATTCCGTTGATTCAATGACCCTGGAAGGGGGGATGGGCTTGGTGAATCTGGGTGTCCTTCAAGAAAGAAAAGATATCCCCGAGGGACTTCGAACTGGAATGGGTCAGTATGATGATAATTTATTCAACGCTACCCGTACGCTTGTCGCACTCAATTCTTTGGTGGCTAATCAAAAGTTTTTTAAGGACGTAGAGACCACTCTCAAAGATTCAAACACTAAGGAAGTGGTAGTGATTACCAAGGACGAGAAGTTAGGAATGGAGGAGGGCCTGCAAAAGTTGGGAGGAGATAGGAAAACTTTAGCGGATTCAACCTATGGCGCTCTTCAGGGTTACTATGTCCTACCCGAAATTAAGCAGGCGTTTGAGGAAATGCAGCCTACTGACTTGGGGCGCTTCCAGTCCACAGTAATGTGGGTTGCTGCCCAGACAATGGCTAATCTGACTGCCCGAAGACTTAGGACTCATGTTCGAAACTTCTTTGGTAACCCACTATTCTTGTTAAGTTCGGGTCAAGTTTTTAGTGCTGCTAATCAGCTTATTCGTCGCACTGGTAGTAACTTAGCGAGGGCCACTAATAACCAGTCTAGGTATGATGAAGAATACCGAAAGTTTATGCGAGAGTATGAAGAGCTGGGCATTAACGACAATGAGGTCAACACTAATATCGCGAAGGAATTCGAAGAGAGGTCGGCCAAGTCTAGAGGATATGTTTCTGATTATCTGCCTATGTCCGGGCCCGTTCCCCAAGCCATAATAAATTACCTAGGGAAACAAGATAACAGAGCTAAGCAGCTTTACCAAGCTGGAGATAACTTCTGGAAGATTATATCGTTTGAAGCCAGCTTGGACAACCATGTTAAGGCATTTGTCGGGGGAGTTGGGTATAATCGTTCCCCCGAACAAACGAGGGCAGCGATGGATAACATGAGCCAGGCACAGGCTGAAAGGATACTTGAGGTCTATCCCCCAACGACTCCAGATACCAAGAGCCTAGTGGCGAATGATCGGGCAAAAGAGGCTGCCGTTATTACCCTTAAACGAGTCGCAGCTAACAAGACGCGGGCTTCCATGCCGGTGTATAACAACCTGGTGGACTTTATTAATCAGGCCAAGCGTCTTGGTATAACTGCATGGGCGGCACCCTTTATTTCTTTCCGGGCCGAGATCGCTAAGATTGCTGTGGCAAACCCAATTTTGGCCTACAATGAAATGAAAGTGCCTGAGACTAGGGTGATGGGAGTTAAGAGGGCCCTCGGACAAAGTGTTGTTGCTACCTTTGGGGCTTCGGCGTTATCCGTAATAATGCAGTTTGCGGCTCCGTTAGTCTCTCAATTGTTGGGGGGAGAGGGCTTGGAAGAGGAAGATGAAGATAAAGAAGAGGGCGGCCTAAAGAGGAATGACTCAGATACGATTGATGCTATGCGTCGATTCGTGTCATCTTATTACAAAGATGGATCCTTCGCCTTGTTGGGAAGAAAGGGTAACGATGAAATCTCTTGGGTGGATACCAGTTACATGCGGCCGTTTGCAGCTATCTATGACCCTATCAGGCTCGTGGCAAACCCCTTTGCGTTCGATGCTAGAGGATTCAATGAGAGGGTTCAAAGATCTGCAATTAACCTAGCTACACCTTACTTAACAGAGCAGATTTGGATTGATGCCATCAATAAATCTAGAGGAGAAGCCGAAAGCCTACAGGGACAAGTAGATAAAAACCCTTTCTGGAATTCTATCAGCAGTGTTGGTGGAAACCTTCTCTCTGCTTTAACTCCCGGCACCATCAAAGACGGAATCAAAATAAGTAAAAGCTTTAGTTCTCCCATTGTTAATGGGACTAGGATGTCAGCGTCAGATGAAATTGCTGCGAATCTAATGGGAACTAAAATTAATATTACTGACATCGCTTACAGGTTTGAGAAAAACCTTAGCAAATGGAATAGCGGTATTTCTCAAGCAGAGTCAGACTACCGCCGACTGTATCGGTCTAGGTCAACTCTGGACAAAGGGGAAATGAGGAAGGCCTACATTAAGGCTAACCAGGAACGAGCTAGAATGTTAAAAGAGATCTCACTGGATCTTCAGGCTGCTCGTCTCTTGACCCGAGACAGCGCAGCCATTGACGGGATATTTATGAAGTCCAAATCCCTAAATAAAAACATTAAGCAATCAATCATTGCTGGCGTTGCGCCTCGATGGATACCGAGTAATTCCTCTCTTAGGGAAGGGGCGAGGCAAAGTGCTTTCGTTGGGGACTCTCGGTATGATGATCTAGCGGAATACTACGAGGATGTGGAAGCCTACACGCGGTTCGATGACCTGTAGTTAGTTGCCTGTTGTCGCCCTTCTTATCCCCAATATCCGACTCTTGTAGCTATCAATTGAAACCCTAGCTACCGCTTTACTGTAGGTCGGTCGGTGCAGACACTCGCCACCCCCAACATAAATTAGGATATGGCCTGAAGTCCCTGAGCGGGATCCTCTCCACTGTACTATAACATCGCCGGGGCGCATATGGTTGAGGCCTACGGGTTTGCCCCACTTCAACCAGTTCCTGGCAAGGCTATGATACTGGGGTACTCCGAGTCCTGCACTCGTCACCACTTCTCCCACCCAGTTGGCACACTGGAGCGACTGCCCTTTGCGGTAGAAACGCCCCTCCCAGGTAGACGCCCTCGAAACGATCGCAGAGTTACCCATGGGGATTCCGAACAGACCTTGAGACCTAACTTGGGTAGGGCCACTACATACTAGTAAAGCTGTCACGACAGTTAGTATTTTTCTAAGCATTTTTAAAACACGTAAGAGTTTAGGAGAGGGCAGCGACTGCTACTCTCTTTAAAAGTTTTCCTCCACGGGGCGATTTCCCGCTGGGGAAAACAGGGGGTTTTTGAAAACAGGAGGGCTACCACTTCACCTTATCCGCCCAATAAGCCGCACTCATCTTGCCCTTTTTGATATTGGCAGCGTGCCTGGCTTTGAACGAGGCTCGCTTTTGCTTCATTGCTTTCGACTCCCCAGCTTTGGGTGCGCCAGCAGTCTTAGCTCCTTGCTCCCCGAAGCGGATTAGTTTTTGTTTACCCCCTTCTGATGCCAGCACGACGTGGCTTTTTTTTGGGTGTTTAGGTGTCCTCTTCGGTTGGTTTACTTTGCTCAAACCATGTTGGTTGAGCTTAGCTTTTGTGTTCTTGTCCATAGTTTGTTTGTTGGTTTATTACCGGGACTACCGGAATATTAATGTGGTGTTTCCAGCCACCAGATGGTTCCTTTGTTATTGTTCCCCAGCTTCTTTCTTCTTAATCTTCTAGGGTCTCGGTCGAGTAGAAGCTGAGACTTCAGCTCAGTTAAAGTCTTCGAAAGGTTTGTTGTGGTTGGCCAGGCAACCTCCTCTACAATCTCATTGATGTGCCTCTTCTTACCGTCGGAAAGGAATTCCAATAGGGTGTTTGAAAGGGATAACTTTTTCTTATTCATGTTAGTGGGTTGGTGTAAAAGTGCCGCGCTCCGTGGTTGGCCAAACTGGCGCGGCGGCAGTTTCGAAATCGGGGCTATGTTAGTCCCGGACCTTGTGAGCACTCACGGATTACCCACCTTGGTCAGACAAGTGCTGACAAAAATTCTTGGACAGTTCTATAAGTTCCTCCCTTGTTTCCCATGAGAGGGTGTAGTCGGTGTCAAACTGATCGTGATGCTTTTCTGATTCGTGAAGGTGCTCCCCTTGAGGAGCCGAAGCCTCATACTTCATCGACACAAACACACCGCCTCTCTCCTTCGCCTCGCGGTATTCATTAGGGAATCTGAGATCGTCGATAACTACTACATCGAAGGCCTCAGCCTCTCTGAACAAGCGGTCTACCCAGATGTCGGGCCAGATCATATTTCTTCCCCAGTCAGTTCCCAGAGTCTGTAGGGCATATCGTAGGGATACTCCTCCAAGTTCAGAGAGACCTGCCTCTTTGTGGTTTGTGTCTCTTAAGTAATTGATCTTGGTATGACCCACAACTTCGCCAAGCATTCTGTAGATCGGCTCAGCAAAAGATAGCACCTTCGGGTTACCGGGTAGGTGCTTGGCAAAAGTTGACTTGCCAGATAAGGGGGGACCAATGGGAATGATGATCCTACTCATTCTTCTCAGGTTCTTTTAGCTCGGAGTGGATGTGGTCTATCAAGTCTACTTGCCCACACTTATCACATAAGACCTTAGCTTTAGCCGGGTAACACACGAGGAATGCCACCTCTGTTTGAGCGTATGGTTTTGCGTCTTCGTCGATATATACTTCTATAATCTCAGTTGAGTGAGCTTCTCCAAGCTCTTCACAATTTCTTTGGTAGTATGGTTCTTTGCTCATGGTAAAAGTTCGTAAGATTTTAAGATTGCTTCCAAGGCGTCGGGCTCAATTTGAGACAAGGCTTGAAGCAGGGAGACGATAGAGCCTTCAGGAGAGGGGCCGTCTTGGTCGAACCCGAGTCCCTCGGCCATACCGAGAAGCTCTGAGGCGAGGTCTTCGGTGATTTCTAAATCATATGCGGTCATATGCGGTCTAATTTTTATACGTTAGTATCTTAGGAGTTGCAAGTATATTTGTTGGGCGAAAGATGTCTTATCCCAGAAGGCTGGATCCTCTCCACGAGGGAATGGCAGGGGCATTCTTATCTCAGCCATTGCCTGTTGGATTAGTGGGTAATAATGCTTCCAAGTTTCCAGCCTGGTGAAGCCTTTATCCGCATGGCGAAGTGTTACAGATAGGGTAGTTTCCCAGCCAGTAGGTATGCCAGCGAGGTCTACGCTAAAGGAGCCGCACGAATGTTTTCCTTGGGGGGTGCCTTGGGTGACCTTAGCGTAAAGAGGATTATGCTTTATGAACTCATCCAGCTCGGGCCAGGTGCAGCGCCTACTGACCTCATTGTAAGGGATCAATGCCTGAGACATATCGCGCCTAGGGAAAGGGCAGTGACAAAGCGTGCCGGTTGATGAAGCGTGGTAGGCGAGGTTAGCAAAGTCGCCCCAATCGGAGTCGGGGTCGGCGCTAAGTGTTCCACTGACTGAGAGGACGTGACTTCTTAAGTCGTTAAAAGCTATTCTCTGCGATGTGTCTATAAAGGAAAGATAGCAAGCAGCAGCATCTGCTTTTTCCTGGGCCTTATCTTCCGAGTAAACTCCATCTGAGAAAAGATCAACGAACAAGTCCTTCCAACGCAGCCCCTCGTGTTGGCCTGATAGCAGCGTGTTTAGAACACTCGCATTAGGATGTGGTGGGCTCCAGGTGCCGGGGAGATTTTTGATTTTTACGCGAGGCCTAGGTAGGCCCCCGTATGCGTTTATCTGCCTCTTTTCCACAGACCGCCAAAAATCGAATGCATGCTCCCTACCCTGTAGCCAGTCGAGCCTAACATCGTATGCCCCACGGTTGATGAGGAGAGGTAGATAGGTTTTACAATTGGTTTCTCGAGACTCGGTTTTGAGCCAAAGGGCACCTGCCGCCGCTCTATAGCGGGTAGAGGATCCCACAAAGTGGGGGTTTTCAACATAGTTAGAGATAAGTTCTTCAGCTTTCATAGTTGGTAAGTTGGTAAGTTGGTAAGTTGGTAAGTTGGTAAGTTGGTAAGTTGGTAAGTTGGTTATGCAGCGAGTAACGTCGGTTCGAGTTCGGGGTGCAGTATCTGCTCAAGGCGATTGAACCCGTGCTCATCGAGGAGGAAGCCCTTGTCTATTCCCTCCTGGGTTCCGGGGGTGTTCTTCACAGTAAGGAGACCGAAGCGGATCTCATCCCCATCAAGAAACCGCGCATCACTTTCGTCGAGGGTGTAACCGCGACCCGCTTCCAGGAGCCTGTCGATGTCACCTTTTACCACGGGTATTGCGATGTTGTGACCCCGACTCAACGCTTCGGCGCAGTGCTCGACGTTGTCGGGACCAGCATAACTGAATGTGATGTGGTAGTTATCTAGCTTATCACTAAGCCGCATATTGAAAGGCGACTTCGTGTAATCGTAGAATTGAATATCAGGGTGACGCTTGATAAGTGATCCCCACCAGAGATCGCTGGTCCCGTTGAGACGTACCGCGTATGTCATGTCTGCCTTGGCTGCTCTCTTCTTCGCCAACAACATTTCATGCTCGATGATCTTCTCGGCGATAGGCCGGTTCCATGCGACGAGCCAAGTCCTTATTAGCCTGGGTATCAGGCAATGATTGCTGAGTCCGACCGAGTGGTATCCGATCAGTGCTTGACCGGACAGGTTCAAGCAGGCTGCTAGGCAGCCCTCACTGGCGAACTTACACATCTGAACGCCAGACATTTTGCCTGAGAGCAGATACATAATGTAGGTCATCACTCCGATTTTCTCTCCCTTGGCCGTCTTGACAGAGTTTTGGGTTCCGCCCATGTAGGATACTCCGACTGTATACAGAAGCTTCTTAGGTGACAGGGTAGGGTCTAGCCCTTTGAACAAGAGCTTCGCTGTGTTGGCGACATCTTGGTTAACGACTCCTCTCTCAAGGCTCGACAAGTATGCCGTCGCTAATGCTCGAAACACATTTGTTTCGGTGTTGGTTTGTTCTTGTTTTATCATAATACATTTCTGTTAGGGTTAGGTTGGTTGCGGTGTCATATGACCGCATATGTTAAGGGCACTATTTTTTGGTCTGAGTATTAAGCTCCTCTCGATTAGCTTCCTCGGAGTGCTCGAGTGCTTTGAACAAAACACTCCAGCGTATCTCCCCATCGGAAGTAGAGTAGATGTCTGCTTCCTCTGCGTACTTTAGTGCATGAATGTATGAACTGTTGTTCGGGAAGGCTTTTAAAGCACCTCTCCGAATGATGTCCTCCAATTCCTTTGCATCGTATTTCGCATCAATAGTGATGCTGATATCCATTTTAATTCTGACTTCTTGTTCCATTGGTTAGTTGGTTAGTTGTATTTTTTCTCTATCTCTGTCTTCCAGTCTGATGCTGCTCTCCACCAGGCCCGAGCGTGCATGGGTGGGTTCTCTACTGTTCCCTCCTTTATCCCGTCTAGGTAATCCTCGAGCGGAATGGAGGAGACTTCCTCCGCTACTTGGTAGATGGCTTCGATCGCGAATAGCTGCCCGACGGCCCCTGCTTTGCTGAACTCGCAGACCCGGGTCAGGAATTCGACATTGGTTTCTCTTTCTTTGGTTATCATATGTTGGTGTGTTGGTTATGAGTAAGAGTTTAAATCTTCCCAGTGCTCACGGATTCCTAGTATCACGGAGACGATTCGCTCTCGCTCTACTAAATCCATAGGTGTGATATGGACTTTGGTTAGGATCTCCTCGTATCGAATCCATTCAGTCCGATCAATGTTTGGATCACCGGATGCCTTACGCCGCTTAGTTGTTTGCTTTGTGGTAACGACGCACGAGCTATTTACATCTGCGCGTTCCGCCAGATCCTTCAGTCGAAACGTACTTGGTTCGCGACGAAGGCCCACCCATCGAAGAGCTATGCTGCCCCCGTCCTCCGGGGTAAGCGTAGCTTCCAGTGCGCGGCCCTTGTCGTTTGTAATCTCAGGCACTCTGCGAGTGACAGGCTTATCTAGATTGGTTGCCATAGTAGTAGTTGGTTTGTTTGTTGGTTCATTGGTGTGTTGGTTAGGGTCTGTAATTGCGGTGACTAAAACGCCCAGAGGGAGAGTGATGGGTCACCTGTTTGTAGTCGCACCCAGAGCGTGGGTGATCGTCAGGAATCAGGACTAGCTCCCCGTCCACAACGGCGGCTCGTTCCTCGTTGGTCAGTCCGGAAACCCAGCGGTAAGGCATCGAGCCTCGACCGTGGATTCGACCTGTTTTGCTTATGATATTTGCCATGATTAAAAATACAGTTCGGGGTTATCCTATTAAACTGTCGCGACCGCCGTCAGAGAAAGTAACCCAGTGGCGCTCTTCGGGGCGGTAAGTATAGTCATCTTTTTCTTCGATACCAAAACCAGTTAGGTCTTTGTTCACCACGCAATTCCTTAGGTATTCAAGTATTTTATCAAAGGCTTCATCCTCTGTTTCTGCTTGGAACCAATCGTGGAATGTAACAGTGAAAGTTTTTTCTTCGATATTAGGTTTCTTCTTCATTGGTGTGTTGGTTAGTGTTTAAGAGTTCCTCTTGCTCCAAGATTTTTAGAGTCTTCTTGATCTCAGCAGTCACCTGCGAGACAGACCCGAAAAACTTGAATGAGGTGGACGGGAGGTTAACTTCCCAAGGGTGATCTTGCCCTTCCTTTGTTGCTTCCCCGATACCATCGGGTGTTTCTATCGTAAACGACTGCATGGTTTGTTGGTTAGTTGGTTAGGACTCAGGACCCGTGGCTAAGGGTTCAGGAGAAACAGTTAGCCTTGAGTGCTGCGAAGAACTCGTCGAGGTCATCGAAATGTCGAGTCTCACTACGGAACAGTGAACCTACGGTGACGTAGTATCTTCCGAGGTTGTCCCGTCGAGCCTCTACACTCACCCCCTTTCCTCTATGGAAGGAGAACAAGATAGGTAGTCCCTCTATTTCCTCAGGCTGATCGTCCCAACTCTTTGGTTGTGGTTTTGATTTCTTTGGTGTGTTGGTTTGTTTGTTCATTGGTGTGTTGGTTTGTTGGTTTGTTGGTTATTTAATCGTGATTGTCTTCCCGACGATGGAGAGCCTTTCAGCTCTGTGGATAGGAACTTCGGTATCCTTTAGAACAAAGGACGAGAACTTATATGGGTCGTAGGTGACAGCTGCACCTGCGGTGAGGGGTGTCTCGACAAGATCTCCTATGATGTATGCATGGACATTCTTCCGACCCTCTCGCAAGACCCTTTGCCTACCAGCTTCGCTGACTTTAAAGGCGACGTTATCGAGGTGGGCTTCAGGCATATACTTCCAAACACGCCACCCCTTAGGGCTTTGGGTTTGGACGGAGAGACATTGACGGTGGAGGTTGTAATATACCCGCACTTTCATTTCGATTTGTTTGGTTAGTTGGTTAGTCGATTCACCCATACGCAATCCGCATATGGGTGAATCAAATTTTGTTTAGTGCTTAGATAGCACCACTCAGAGTAGAGATAACCTCCGCTACCTTCTTGTTCGGGAAGCTCTTCTTTTCACTGTCGAGGTAGATGTTCTCTAGATCGTGAGTGTCTTTTACCATCTCCCAGAGTGCGCGGACCACTTCGACTATCTCATCTGTATCGATAGGGCGAATCGCCATGAAGTCGTAGGTCTCGCCTCGGAATGAGTAGCAGTCTCCGTCTCCGTATCTGACTTCTTCCCAGATGTAGTCACCATGCTCATCGGAATCTGACGCGATCTCCATGTAGTTCATCGAGGCATCTTCACTCCAGAAGATCTCGAACCAGTGGATGTTTATATGAAGGCCGTCGCCTGGCTTCTGTTCTTCGTTTCGGAACTCTATTGTTATTAGTTTTGGGTACATAATTTATTTCTAGTTGTTGGTTAGGGTTTGTGCCTCGGCAATAGCGGCTTTCACTTCTTCAAGAAATTGATCATCAGTATCTCGGAAGTAAGGCTTTCCGTTGAAGAGCCACGCGACAACGGTTCCGGTTTCGTTTTCGTCGTTGGTCTGCCACCCATCAAGGTGGACCACTCCGTTCTCGTCTATGTACTCATATCGGATTTCTTTGTATTTAGGTTTCTTCATGGTTGTTGTTCGGTTAGTCGATCCACCCATACGCAATCCGCATATGGGTGGATCAAATTTTGTTTGGACTGCTAGTCCAAGAACTCTGTTGGGTTTACTTCCTGGATGTCAGAAGAACGCGGCTTGATCTCATGGTCAGGCATAGGTTCCTTGGACATAATCAGGTTTGTGATGCGGGGCATAAGCCAACCCGCTATGGGAGCGAGGAAGGGGGGAGCCGCGTCGAGTTGTTTATACAGCTTGAGTAGGGCTACCCTAACAGGGCTTACCTCCATGCAGACAAAGTCTGTGACGTGGCATCCCACAAAGAACTCTCCAGAGGAGATGGCCTCCAGAATTTCTTCATGGCTTTTGTATACAGGTAGTGTGCGGTAGTTGTTTCGACCGCGTTGGTAGGTGATGTAGTATTGGTTCATTGGTGTGTTGGTGTGTTGGTGTCCCATTTATTCCTTAGGGTTGGGAAGACAAAGGCTAGCCAGTAAGGGCAGTATTCAAAATCGTAACAGCCCATTTCATCTCGAGCGTCCTGTTCCATATCGTTCCACATCTCTTCCATTGCTACCGCTAGCTCGTCGAGTATGAACAATCGACATGCCCATATACCTTTCTGCTCTTGCATTGTATCCATGAATTCGCGGAACTCTTCTAACCCTGTTCTACCATCATGGCCCAAAGCCCATGTCTCCGTTATAATCATGGCAGATAGTGCGAGGTCTTGTTCAATTATGTTTGTCATCTCCTATTAATGTTATGGTTTGTTTAATGGCCCACGCCAGGGCTCTAGGTGATTTGGCGCAGACATGTTGTAGGTCCTCATGGACTCTCCAAACATGTGGCATCGAACTGGATATAAGACCGCGCCGATAGGCAAGAGAAGCTGTCTTGCTCCCATCCCCACAGGTCCGGTTCCAGTGGTATAGCAAGTAGTAGCAAGGTGTGGAGCAGGAATGTGGCCTGGCTGTAATAAACTGAATATCAAGATCAAACACACCAGTTCGGGGCGGCTCTTTAATGCAGCTTAAAACCAATTCAATTAGCCACTGTTTAGTTAGTCGAGGGTCTTTCATGCAGCCACCTCCCGCATGTCTAACACCTGTCCGAATGGGTACTCCGAACGTCCGAAGTTGACCCATAGGGTTGGGTAGTTAGAAGACTTGGGGAAGGTGCCATACCCGTCAGTGAAGTAGATGATCGCCGAGCACTGAGGGAAGTTGTTGTCCACCCAGTCGAAGGCAGGGCGGAAGTCAGTGCCCCCTCGACCCTTTGCTTTAAGCGGAACTTCGCTACCAGAGGAGAACTCCTCAGCATTAGCAACCTCGGTGTCTACGTCGAGCACCCAGAGTCGCTTGATGTTGACATCGTCCATCGCCTGTTGAATCTCTCCAATCATCTGATTGAGGAGATCCCCACACATGGACCCCGAGGTGTCTTTGACAAACACTAGACCATCAACCGAGGGCGACAAGAAGGACTCGAGGTAGAGACCATCCTCCAGAAAGCGGCGGTCGAACTGATCCTCGGAGACTTCGCTAACTGTGAGGTCGCGGACGAATTGAGATAGGATCGCCTTCCAGTCAAGGACAGATTCAGAAGGGGAGATCTTCTCAAGCAGTCCACCAGGGAAGTCTCCCTTCAGCTTAGCCATCTGTGTTGCTTGGTGGGATATTCTCTCCCACTTATCTTCACCTTCACCAGCGACTGACTCATCACCTTCGCCTTCGCCTTCGCCTTCACCAGCAACTGACTCATCAGCTTCGAATCCGCCGGGGCCGTTGCCGTCCCCATACTGTTCTTCGAAACCCTCAGGATCAGCTTGCTTCTCCTGCATGAGTAGGTTGTAGATCCTCTCCTCACTCTCATCAGAGAACTTACCCCCTGCATCGAGCCCACCTGGTGGCAGTTCAATAATACCGTACTGCCTCTTGATGGTTAGGAGAATGTCATTAATGACATAGTCACAGGCGATGTTGGCCACTTGCATGTCCATGCCATCTCCACGAAACCGCTTCAGGTGAAGTAGGAATGGGTGGAACATCTCATGGAGTAACAGCCCGAGCTTTTGCGGCATGCTTAGCTTGACCCAGTAATTAGGGTTTACCCACACCGTGTAAGCGTCGGTGCAGGCCGTGTCCCCGCGCTCTGTGGACAGCTCATACTTGAGGCTGTCGAGGGCTCCGAGGAACACATTGAGTCCACTGTGTAGAGCAACAATGTTGAGAGCCTGGCTGATGTCGTTAAAGAATTTATCTTCCGAATAACTCATATGTTGATGTGTTGGTTAGTTGATTGAGGCAGTAGCCGAAGCAAGTACTGAAGCTGCAAGCCTTTGAAAGTACTTGTTATTCAACAGGCTTGGGCTCTGGACAGCGATTGTCTTGGCGACGAAGGCGGCGTAGTGGGAATTGAATCCACTGTCCCCAAGCCTTTCAGTGACCCGGATAACTGACTCGAGATTCTCATCGTCGGCGCGGCCAGCTAGCTTACAGGAGATGATCATCTTGAGTGTGCGATCCTCAGGGATATCGCACCCATCTGGATCCGCCAGGAGGTTGTCGATTGACCCCACGCTGTTATAGATCTTGATGAATTCATCGAGCGCTGCCGCAGCCTTGGCTCCGATGCAACCCTGGATAGCGGCTGAGGCTACTCGACCGAGGCTAAGGTCCCCAGCAGAACTCTTCTGCATCTGGTAGTTGATGACGTTGCCAGCCTCTTGCAAAGAACGGAACGTCGGCACATTACTCTGTCCATCGAACTTATCGGGGTCGAAATCATAGGCGACGTGGTTCGACTCAAGGAATGCCAGAAGCATGGGGTAACTACCCGACTCCTCCAGCATACGCTTGTATCCTGCCATATCGGGGAGGACATAATACCAACAGAAGCGGTTGGCTTGAGCTATACCAAAGCGTTCAGCATGCGACCGTGTCCCTGCGCCATTACCCGCTGCCACAATAAAGGTCTGTTCTGGTAGCTTTTTATTGCCCACAGACCTGTCATGGGTGATCTGCATTTTGATCTTCTGCATCGCTGGTGGACACTGTAGGGCTTCATCGAGGTGCACCAAATGCTGCCCGTCGGTGAGGTGACAGGGAAGCTCTTCGGTTACTGCGTAACACGCTTTGCCCTCCTCCTTGTCGAAGTAGGGAAGCCGAATGTCACTCGGGAGCTGGTTCGCCAAGCGGCAGTCCCAATATTGTAGGCTGTGGTCATCAGCATACTTTTTGATCAGGAACGATTTGCCTAGCCCTGCATCCCCCTCGAGAAGTGGTACGATGGTTGACACTCCACTGAATTGTTGCTCGTGGTGCATCTCCAGAACTTCTGGAATATCGTTTGGTGTAATGGTTTGTTTATCTCTCATTGGTTAGTTGGTTTGTTGTTAACACGGGATTGTCCCGCCCTGCCAGCATATGTGGTAGGGGAACCGCATATGCTGGCGCGGCGAATCAAAGCGCCATGGTTGACAAGATCGAGTTGGCAGTCAGTGCCGCCTCCTTCCTGGCCTCGGGGGATTCCTTGAGGACTTCAACGTCCCAGGCTGAAACCCTCTCAGCTTCGGCACACAGCTCGAGAAGCTCTTCATCTGGGGCGACCATCATCTTGGGTATCAAGCCCACCACTTCGCCGATGTTATCGACGATCGAGCTATACATCTTCTTACCCACTGGCCCCTCCTCGTAGGACTTCATCTTCGAGGTGAAGTTCTTCAGCACCTTTCCGAGACGCTTTCTAAGCTGGCCCTGAGCTTCGACGGTGGCCCCTTCGATGTACTCACGGGCTGACTCCTGCATGGTTGACTTGAACTGGTCATTGAGGTGTTTCAAGTTCTGGACGTTGGCTGGATCAGGGAATGGATACTGGTGGTAGTCAACTCGGATCCGGTGAGCTACCTTCTCCTTGGTATCCAACCAGCGGTTCTTGGGAACAACCAGCGACCCAGTGCTGATACTCCGGAACCTGTCCTGTGAACAGGGGAGGATTTCTCCCTCATACCTGTTAACGAAGTCTTGCTTGAAGGCGGACCACTCGCTGGAGATCTTCTGCCACTCTTCTTGGAACTTAAACATGACGGCTGTGGGTAGCACTGTGTGTGGCCCGATCCGGATGACCAGGCAGCGTGGGCTGTCTTGGTCAAAGATCTTTCTTGCCTCACTCTCCGCTTTGCGGAGGGGCTCGGTGTATTCCTTGGGGATCAGATCATAGACACCTTTGGTGACTCGGCTGTCGATACCTTGGGCTTGGCCAATGATCTTACCCACCTCTTTCGCTTGCATGGTTGGTGCGTAGCGGTGGAAGGACACGTTCAGTGCGATTGCATTTTCATTAATCATGGTTGGTATTTCTAGTGGTTGGTTTGTTGGTTCATTGGTGTGTTGCCATTTGCCGCTGTTGGCTCAGTCATAGTTTTTGTCAGAGAGTTGATTTACCTCGGCTGCTAGCCCTCTGGAGTAGCTCTCCATTTCCTTTATCCGCGCCTCGAGTAGCACGCTCTTGTTGTGCTGCTGCACCAGCTGACTCTCTAGCTCAAGCTGAGCTATGCCATTGAGCCGATCGGCTAGCTTGTAGGCGGTGCTGGCGGTGACTTGAGCGCTCAACTTAGCAACAGGAGAACCGTCGCGCATAAGCAGAGCGTGGGTGTCTAGGTCGTAGATGTAGTCTTCCATAATATATCCGCGTATGATTTACTTAATAGAATTGAGGTAGCGTTGGGTTCCCTCAAGGTGGTAAACCTCGAGCTGTTGGCGAAGCCTTTTGTGCTCGCGGGTTCCCGGGCAATGCTTTCTCCACTCGCTGCTTATACGGTTGTAGCTCTTCACAAACTCACCCGGGGGGAGGTTGCTTACGTGCTGTTCAGCCGCAGCAGATACACGTCTGGGTCGGCTGGTCTTGATGAATGTAATTGCGCCGACAAGCAGGGACGCACCTCCTAGTATAATGATAACAATATCAGTCATGGTATTTTGTGGGTTGGGTTGTTGGTGTGTTGGTCTGTTGGTGTTCAGTAGATTAGTAATATGCCACCCGCATATGATCTAAGCTGGATCCTCCTGAAGGAATGCGATGTGGGTTGGAGTGTAGTCGGTTGATTCTATAACGCCACATATAGAGGCGGTGTAGGTTAGAGGGTCGTCTAGAAGAGATTTGTATTCCTCTTGAGCTTCCTCAAATGTTTCGAAACAGCGCCAATCTGATTCTGAATCAGATCGATCTTGATCTTTTGTATAAATTACAATGAACATTGGATTGATTAGAGTTCAGTTCAACAGCTAGCTCGTCGGCCAACTGATCTATTTTTTTAAGACACTCCACGTAATCGTTTGGCGTTGAAACGGACGGAGCTAAAGCCTCGGCAGCCAGAGATATGGTGGCGATGGCAACCTCTTTAGCTTTCTCTTCAGGGTTACCAATGCGACCTGCTTTGGCTAGTTCCCGGAGAGTTAGTCCGGTCCAGTTCTTTTGTTCGAGGAGGTCCTCGACGATTGGTACTTCAGTCATTGGGTTGTTGGTTTGTTGGGTTAGCAATTAAGATTCTATCCGAAGACGCTGTTCTTCGTATTCCTCTTGAGCCTGCTCCTCAAGCTCCAGCTCGTTGAGGGCGTAGTCTTCACATATGTCCCACCCTTGTGAGACTGCGTGGGTGGATCTCCACGCCAGACCTGTCACCCCGTTGGGACGGCGGATCTGAGTGAGGGTTGCAACAACCCCCAGTTCGGGGTGGGTTACCTCCCCGCAGCGGGAGTCTACTCCCTGCCACTGGGTGGTCTTCTTAAACTCTCCCCAGTGGGAGACACATAGGTCTTGGCACCCATCAAAGATGGACCCCACTACTTTAAGGTAGGTGGAAGCGTTTCTGTCTTCTATGAACTCTGTTCTCATATTTGGTTTGTTGGTTTGTTGGTTTGTTGATATGCGGTCATATCCGGTTATCATATGGTATGTCAAACCATAAATGGGATCATCTCCCGTGGGATACAATTCGCGAGGCTTATGTTTGTGGAGTGTCAGCTGGACAGCTCCAAGAAAAGTATGGCGTTCCTGAGGGAACTATCAGGGGGAGAGCACACCGACAGAATTGGCCTAGCCCTCACCGAGTACGTAAGGTGATGAAGGCTGCTCACAAGATCATTGATGAGGATCCTGATAGGGGAGAGGACCTTATGGAGGCCCTTGGGTCCCAAGTAAATGGGGTCGATCCGAACGGCTCAATGCGCGAAATTGTGTCATCACTGGAGGCCAAGCAGAGGAAACATCAGGATCTGATGGTTAATATGCTCCAGAAATCCTTGGATAAAGCGAAGATCAAGCCTCCGAAAGACTATCGGGAACTAGACATAGCTGACAAAATAATGCGGAGGAACCTGGATCTCGATAAGAAGGACGATAAACCGAGCGTCCAGATAGGGATTATCGGTGGCAAGGTGGAGGAGATAGGTGGCTCCGAATAGGGTCCGAATCGTCACACCGTGTGACAAATCCCAGTTAGGTATCCTCTAGACCCCCGAAGATACTGGGGTGCAATACGGGTCTAAGACCCGTGAGTTAGCCAAGACCAGTCACTCCTGATCTTAGTGGCGCGTCTCCCTTTGTCAGGGAGCTTGCATATGTGGGAGTCTCTGGCGTAGACCTTGATGGGTCCTCCTTCGCACCTGTGTTGTGCTGAGAGGCTTTTACGCCTAGCCTGCCATTGGAGGGCAGATAGGCGTTGTGACGCCTGAGAGAGTCTCTCAGAGTCTAAGACGGGCTTACCGTCTAGGTTATAGGCGAAGAGATCCGCGAAGATCTCCGCTTCGGTTTGGCTGTTCATTCAAGACTGCGCATGGATCAGCTCAGCATGGGAATGGATCGCATGAGGGAAGAACATAACCCATGCGCAGGGTAGGAATGAATAGATGGTTGTGAGTTTTACAGTCTAGGCTTGCCTTGCCTTTTGCGCTTGCTATACGCTCAATTGATTTTATAAGCGGGAACCATACCCGCCCGTGTTGAGGACTCACGAGACAACCTCGCACGTTCCACGGAAAACTTTGGCAATGTGAAAAGATCAATTCTAATTGCCTCGCACGTTCACGGGGATGAGCCGCTTCTGTGGTCTCAGGCGGGGCTCCGTGTCTTTCCACGGAGTGATCCCTGTCAGGCCTCTCAGCTGGCAACGTGGGGTAAGCACGCGCTAAGGTGAGAAACTAGGTAGTCGCTAGGATGGGGTGCCAGTCGGGGATAAGCCAACAGGCGCACCCTAGCCACCATTGCGCGCACGGGGGATTGGACCACGTGCGCGCTAGGTGACTAGGCTGCAGCTGGCACCTCGGCCTTAGCGGCCTTCTTAGCGGCCTTCTTAGCGGCCGTGGCTAACTCGATCTCGAGAGCTAGACTCTGGGTGTAGGAGTCGCGCCATGCCTTGGCGAACACCCTATACTCCGCGCGGGTTTCCTCGGAGATGTCCCCCGCTTTCCGTAGCTCAATGCCCTCGCGGGTGTCGGTGTAGTTGCCTTGGCGGTTAACTCGATCCTTCGAGATGTGGACATCTAATAGGAACCTACGGTCCTTGTCCTGAGCTTTCAAGCGGCCACGTTCGGCGCGGGTTTCATTGAGACGCTGGGTGAGATATGCTGTGATTTCTTTCATTTTGTTTTTGGTTGTTAGTTAATAAGGCCTTTGGTGGCCATAAGGGTAGACAGCGCAGCATTCCGCCCCCATACCACCACGGGAGGGGGTGGCCCCCCCTCCGACCGGCCGCCCCCTTATTATCACTCCTTATAAAAATCCCTGGCCCAAATCTATTCTATACGTATTAAACTAGGGCTAACCACCGTATAAGAGGATTACTGTCCCACTGAAGTGGATTTACTTTTTGGAAAACCCACTCCCTTAACTCGTTGCTGCACAACGCTTTGGGGCTACCAAGTGTATATTATTATTATATTATTAAAAAGAGAAAGTTAACCCTAGAGAGAAGGTGCAATTCGGCCCAGGCCCAGGAGGTGAAAACGCAACACGGCCTAGGGAACGAGAGTTGCGAGGGGTCTGTTTTTACCTACTAAGCCACTTCAACGCCCTAACACGCTCGTTATCAACGATTTATACACAAAAAAAGGGAGTGGGTTAATCCACTCCCTCCTCTATGGTTTATCAGTCGAGCTTGGTAACTATGGTTATTGTGTGCCAAAGTCTATCTCATATATAGACTTCCCGTCTCGAACCCGCTTGTGGATGGACGGGCTCTTGCTGGCGAGTTTGGATAGGGTCCTCCCAAACCCCCGAGGGTTGAGTCCTGAAACCAGACCTCGAAGTTCATCGTGTAGACTGAGGTCGGCTAGCAGAGAGCTAGTTGTGCCCTCCCATGCTTTACTACCGTTCGCTGCCCACCAGTGCTCAAGGAGTTCCAAGTCTCTCATCTCGGGTGTGAGGTCCTCAGCTTCAATCATCAATTCCTTGTGGTGGTAGGGGTGAACCCCATATCGGGGGCTGGCCCCTTTTGTTACCTCCTCAGGTGGCCGGTAGTCCAGCAGCCAAGCCAAGAACCAAGGTAGCTCCTCTTCGATCACCTTGCCAATCTCGTCGAGGTTCTTCAGTTTTCTGAACCAGGGGAGGTAGTCCTCCTTGAGCTTCAGAATCATCAGTTTGTCTAGGATGGTGCCATCCAGGTTTGGTAGAACCGCGAGAGAGTCGGCGTCGGTGTTGGTGGTTATCACAACCCGGCCCCTGCGCTCAACCATGACTGGATTCATATACATGACTCGGTAGGGGATAGCGGGGGTGGCTGTCACTTTCTTGAGCATCTCGGAGAACCTTTTGTGGGTGCGGAAGTCCGCCGCGCTCACGTTGTCATCGATCTGCCACACGGCGCTCTCCAGAAGCTCCCCATTGAAGGACTCGCCCCCCATGAGATAGTCTCCCGCGTCTGCCCCTCCACCAAATATCTTCGGCAGAATAAAGCAACTGAAGAGACTCTTTCCCTGATCCGCCCCTCCTGCCAAAATCAGGCTTTGACCTGGCTTGAGGTTGCCAGACCTGGCGCCCTCGTAGAAGTGTTTCAGCCAACCGAAGAAATAGCTCGTCCCGCCGTCTAACCACGTAGACCACCAATCCAGCAAGTTCTTACATTTTGCTTCATCGACATGGTCAGCTGGTTCCATTGCTCTTTTGTGCTTTACCGTGTTGACATATTCCTGGCCTCGGTAGACCGCGACTTCATCAAAATTGAAAAGAAAAGGAGCCGCACCTTTGACTCGACGGTGACTCTGGATAAAGCACAGTAGTTCATCAATTTCGCTGGCTGGGTCTCCTTTCTTTCTCGCGTTGTGGCTGAACCCCGCCAACCGCATGTGCATTGAGAGGTCTTCCTTTTGAAGTGTTGCCCAGTTGTCTGTGCCATCCTTTACCCAGTATCGTTTACCATCGAAGTAGGTGTCCTCCACCGCATCCTGTATTCGTTTCTCTTTGAACTCTTTTACGAACTTGGCTCCAAGGATTTCTTCCCAGCCCACAAAGGACTTACCGGCTCTGGTCGAGTGACACCACATGCCACCTTCCTGAACTACTGCTCCGATTCGGTCTATACCATCATCTATCCAGAATAGTGGCCCTCTGGCCCCAAGATCAAAGGTTCCCTTCCAACGGTTGGGGAATCTTTTCTCCACCTCCTCAGCTAGGGTATCCATAGGTATTCGAACACCACCCTTCGGCCCCGCAGCTTTAGTAGCGGCCTCGAAGAAGACGGTCTCGGTTTTAATCTTAGGAACAGTCTGCCCGGATACTTTCATCCAGCTGGTTCCCAACTCCCAGTATTGATTCAGGTTATAGGAACAGTCATCGAAGCCTGGTAGCAGCTTAATAGCTTTAGTTTCCGCAAAGATCAGCTTCACCAGCTTTTTAGCGAGTTCGGCGTTGTCCACCATGAGTGGCTCCTCGAATTCCCATATGGCTCTGGCTTTGCCACTGAATGTTTTTGACACCCATGTTGGGGCCCACCCACCTGGGGCCTTCTTTTTAATAAGCTCTACCAAGTCACTACCATAGGTCGTGGGTAGGTCTCCATCGTAGTCAGCTGCTACTCCGTACAGTCGGAAGGGCTCGTTGGTTCCACCAACCCTTTTGCCAGGGGTCGTACCCTCCACAAGTGTGTAGAAGAAGTGTTTGGTATCTTCGTCAGCACACCATTCTCGGAACCCTTGTTTGTCTGCAAAGGTTGGGGGTTTGGCTGTTATCAGTGAGGGATGACCGTTGAGTTTTTTAGCTGTTGATGTTTTGAGATTTTGAAGTGTGAAATAAGTCATTTGGTGTAGTGCGGAGATTTGATTACTTCTGTTCCGAGTGGGAGCGATCGGATCCACTCAGGAGGGGAGGTCATAATTTTGTGTATGACCTTTGCCAATTCCTCGGCTTTGCTTTCCTCTACTTCGAAGACCACCTCATCGTGGACCCTCAGTATCGGTTTTAAGTCTGCCTTCAGCAGTTCGAGGACACGGTCCATGAACACATCTCGGGCAAGAGCCTGAGTTGCATTCTCGACAAGTATCCCGTGCCAGACTTTGTGGCGTATCATCCGACCCCCTCGGGGCATCATTGCGCTGGTTCCATTCTTAGTGGAGACATCGCGGTAAGGGATGGACCTTCCTGAAGGGAGTGCCAGGCGGAACTCTTTGTCTGGTTCTCTGGAGGACTCCATAAAGCCTCGCTTCAGTTTTCCCCACAGCGCAACAACCTTAGGGTTGCGGTGCCGGTAGAGTTGAGTGAGCCGCTTCGCCTCATGCAGAGGGAGTCCTGCTACGGAGGCAAATCGCTCTGCACCCATCGCAAACTGACAGCCTAGGCTTAGCGCTTTGAGAGTGTCCCTTAGGTTGGGATCATTCTCTTTCAAGGGCCCTTCTTGACTGTAGAGGCCCATCGCCCTCCCAACAGCTTCATACCAGTCCACGCCCTCTTCAGCTAGTTTCAGGAGATCCCGATCACCAGCTAGCCAGGCTATTACTCTGGCTTCGATCTGACTCAGATCAGCGATGAGGAGGGTGTTGCCGGGTCTAGCCTCGATGAGGCTCCTCATATCAACACCATACAGCTGGCCTTTCGACATGTTCTGTACGTTGAAGCCCGAGTCCCCCGAGTCTCTGCCGGTGAGGTTGGCCCCAAAGTATTTCATTCCGAAGGGGAGGGTGCCATCTTTTCTGACCCGCCTCTGCATGGACTGCAACTTCTTGATCATCGCGTTGGCCCCCCTGAGAGTCCAGGTAAGCTCTAACACTTTGCCTTCTTCCGGATTTTCCTCGACCCAGTCGATCGTATCCGGATCGTCTTTGGCCATAGTGTCAGGTGGCAGCTTGTCGCGAGACCTAACCCAGTTTGCCCACTCGATAGGACTTAACGCCGCTCGGTCATCATCATGCCAAGGTATGCCATCCCTGGCCTGGGCGATAACATTGTGAAGGTGGGTAATTGAATCATCGAGCTTTTGACTGTTGATCGGCATGCCAGCCCAGCACATGCGCGTGGTTTCTCGGGAAAGTTCCCGTTCCCACTCTGGCCATGTTGGGGAAAGCTCCTTCCACAGAAGATAGCAATACTGCGAATCATCGAGCGCATACTGAGCAACCTCCTTTTGGAAGTCCTCGCTCATGGTTTCCCAATTGAGACCCTTCATGTTGTCCCGAGTGCCTTTGGATATATCAACCGAAAACACCTCTTTACAGGACTCCTTGAGAGAGCGGGGGAAGCCGTGGTAGGCAGCGCAGTCTGCAGAGCAGTGCCAATCTGCTGGACCTATACCTGGCTTTACCCAGTCGTGGCTCAACAAATTCCAGAGCCCCTCATCGAAGGACCGGTTGTGACTGATCCACGTATGTCCGCATATGCCTTCCCACGGGGCATCCTTTGGGTGTCCCACCCAGTTGAAGTCCTCGTCTCCCCAGATTGAGACCATGTAGCAGTCGAAGTCCGGGTGGTTGACATAGTTTTCCAGACCGTTGGTTATTGAACAGTCGTTTGAGTAGTATGACTCGAAGTCGATTGCGTAAGTCTTTGTCATACTGCTTCGAGGAAGAGTGGAGTTCCGGGTCCGAGATAGGCTCCCTTTTGATTAAAGTAGAAGTATTCACGGGCCTCTTCGCCAGACATGCCTTGCGCCATGAGTATTTCTAGAACTTTGTCCACCTCATAGGTCACACAGAGGTCTCCCTGAAAAGTTTCAATTATTCCAATGACGGCCTCGTCGAAACCGTCCATCATTAAAATGTCTTCTCCGTAGTCTTCTGAAATTCTTTCCCTTACTTGGTTTCCGATTTTAGGCCCTGTTTCCATTTCGGGTTCTTGCGTTGGTTATAGACATCGCCAAAAAATGGGGTGGCCTCGTATGTCGAGACCACCCCTCTTGTGCGGATTGGAGCGGTTGTTATTTTATCGACTCGATGAAATCGATAACGTCACCTTCGTGGTTACTATCTTTGGAGAAGACAGGAACGTAGTAGACATTTCCTTCCCATTCTTTTTTGGTCGATGTTATTGACCAACGAATAGAAGAGAGAGGTTTGCCCCGTAGATATAGCGCCTGTTGAAGGACTGGCTCTGCAGCTGGCTTGAAGGAGCTTTTAGAAGCGGTCAAGGCGGCCATCGAATAGTTAACGCCTTCGAACTCAAATGGGAATAGATCCAAATGCTCTTCCCCTAGCTTTTTAGGTGCCTCAACCAAAAGACGAAAGTCTGCCTTCGGGCGGTAACGGGCTTGGCTTTTGTAATCCAGAGAACCACCATTGGCAATTACCTCAGCTTCTGTCGCGAAAACCTTTGGGAGATCATCTCCTCCCCACGCAACGTCTTCCTGAAAGGTCTTAGCCAGATCCATTACGGTAACGTATAGAGGCTCGCCTACTTTTACGAGAGGGGCTACCTTCTGAAACACAATGGATCCAGGGAGGAAACCATCATCCACTAGTGCCGAGGTTTTAGCCACGACGTTCAGTCGGGGTGGTTTGATGTCAGCGGTTGTGAACTCTCCTGATAGTCCTTCTACACCCACGTTTAGTTTGGGTGAGGTGGCTACCAAGCTTCCTTTTTCTGAATCAACTACCGCTACTTCAGTGTTATCGGAAGCATCTTCCATTTCATTAAATGTCATCGTCTTGCTCATATATATATTTGTATTTTTCTTATTGTTTGCCTCGTGCGTCACCGGCAACCGTGCTAGGTAAATAGTATGTCCGCATATGGTTAAGCGCCGAAGAAGAACGTCCACATGGGTGCGGAGGGGTGTGCGGCTCGAAACGCTAGGTATCGCAGTAAAATGTAGGAAACTACTAGGATGGTTAATACCATCGGCACCCACATTAGGTGAGCCCAAAGTTTAAATCCCAGCCACTTGGCGTGAAGCTTGAGCTTCAACAGTTCAATTTTATTTTTCATCCTCATTGCTATTTAATCGCTGAGATCAGCTTAATCGGCTCTCCGTGGTGCACGGCACCGCTTTCATAGAGTTGTTTCATAACCTCCTCGACGCGCTTTTTCTTCTCACCTCTCTTTGAGTGCTTCGCTATCAGGTCCTCGAACGCTCCGACCGGCACTCCTTTCAGTTCTTCAAGAAACTCGTCCAAAGGAACCTGATCTTTAACTAGTCCGTAGGCGGCCATAGCCGAGGTTATTTTACGGTCGCCACTTCTTTCCTTAACCTCGAAGCCAGGCACTTCGACCCCGTCTTCCAGCATTGATTTTTTAACCAGAGAATTTGTGCTTCGTATAAACTCCTCAAGGATAGGGACTAACTTCTTACGCCTTGCCAGTTCCTCTGGGGATAGGTCGCAGCCCTCACCGCTCAGCCCAAGCTCTTCGAACTCGTCTAGGGCTTGGTGCTTAGCTACCTCTAGGGCTTTTGAAATGATTGCGGGGCAAGAACCAGCGCGAGCACAATAGTTGCACACTAGGTTAGTGGGGGAGAGAACAGCTAATAGTGCCTCCACCGATGTCTTGCCCCGCGCTTGATCCTCGAACATTTTCCTAGTCTCCTTGGCGGCTAGGATGATGTTGCGGATTTCTTCCACCAGTTCTGCAGTGTCCTCGCGCTTGAACTGGTGGTGCAGCACTTCGTCCCGTCGGGGGATGACGAAGTAAAAGTCTACCGTTTGTATTTCAGGAAATTTTTGAAAGGCCCCCAGCGTGTAGGCTTTCGCTTGGAAGTTTTGCCCGGCTGGGTCAATTTTACCCACGCCGGTCTTGTAATCAATTTTGACCGCTTCTTTGCCCTTAACTAAAAGTACGTCACTCGTACCGAATGTCGAAAGTTCACCACCGAGGTCCATCTCTAGTCGGATCTCGTTGTAGTGGTCGCAGTCTTCGAACATATGCGACCGTATGATGGACTGGACACAGTTAAAGCACATCTGAGCGAGCGACTCTTCATAGTCATTGAGCGCTGTCCAGTCTCCAGTCTCGAGCGCGTCATGTATGCGGGTTCCCATCTCTGCTGCTGGGTTTGTTCCCCCTCGGTTGGCGTAGCCGGGACATTTGCGAAACATCTTCAAAGATGAAGGTCCAAATTGAGCGTGCTTCATTTCAGATGATACGGCTTTTTCTTCGGTTGGCATACGGCTACTAATACTATTTAATACGGGTTTTTCGTGAAGCAAACTAATATTTTCACTTTTCTTAATCATTGCGGAGGAAACCTTCTCCTCAATAGTTCTGGCAGCTACCAAAACTCGCTGAACTGATTCACTCATTCCGCCTAGGCGGTCAATTCTGCCCAGGGTCTGAGACCAGTCCTCAGCGTTGTAAGTCGGTGATATTAGGGAGATTCTAGGGTGGTTACCATTTACGTCGTGGAGGCTCACTCCAACACCCCCTGCAGCGATGTTGGCCAGTATTACCGGCACCTCATCGCTTTGAAATCGCTCGATGGCTGAAGTTCGTTCTTCGGAACTTTGTCCTCCCCTAATAAAAACAAAGGGAAGTTTCATTCTCCGCTCTATCGCATCCAGCGTGTCGGAGAAGTTCACAAACACCGCGACGTGCTTTCCGGTGTCCACCTCGTCGTTTACCATCTCGACTATGTCTGGAACCTTTAACAGTTCAATCTGCTGTCTTAGCCGAAGGATTCTTGTCAGAGCGATTGGCTTGTCTCCGTCTCCCTCTCTTCGCGTGTCCAGAACCTCTAGTTCATCCTCGAGGTCGGCACACAGCTTCTCGATTTTTGCAGAGTCTCCAAAGTCTAGGCCTTCAGTTGAAATACTGGTTTGAGTGAAGTGGTCCCCCATATCTTCCCGCGTGAGACGGTGCCCTCGACCTGGGTAAATAAGCTCATTTAGTTTTTTCAGATTGCCCCTCGATTTATCAGGGAATTGGGCCGACCCGAAGGTATCAAAGGTGACTCCGAAGCGCTTTGCCCAAGCCCAGAAATCTCTGAGCTTATGCAGCCCAAGCGCATATCCAATCGCTTTCAGGTCTCGCGGGTCTTTGGCTGCCGTCGCCGACAACATAAGTACGCGAAACCCCTGGCTTTTTGCGGAGCACAGCAGCTTTGAGTTGAGGGACTTAACCCCTTTGCTTTTGTGAACCTCATCGAAAATCACGAGTGATCCTTCTGGTAGACTCCACTCCATAGACTGCCGGTTTCTTTTTACCCAAGGGGTATTGCCAGTCCTGAGCTTTTCATAGTTGATAACCTCAAGGACGTTGACCCCCTGCTCCTCAAAGGCTGATCGCCACGAGGGGACCACAACTTTTGGGCAAACCACAAATGCGTTGCAACCTAGCGACCTTGCGATTTCTACCGCCTTGAGAGTCTTACCGGTACCCGTATCAGAGCTATCGAGTGCTGCTCCATGTGAATGCAGGGCCGAGAGTAGGCTATCGTGACTCTCCTGCTGTGGTGGGAAGAGGGTCTTCACTTGTCTGGCTGAGGTTTCTTTTTAAGTTCAAATTTAGTCGTGGGCGGCCACGGCTTCCAGGTCATGGAATCTGTGACCAGACTACCTCTGCTCTCTAGTTGTCTTATCTCTAATTCACTTTTGTGGACCCGCCCAAGCCAGTGGTCTATCTCATGTCGAGACAGGCTCTCTATCGTAGTGGGTGAGTCATCCCAAAGGTCTGAGATACCAATGGTGTTCATGTTACTGAAGCCCTGAAATATTTTACCATAAACAATGTGGGAGGCTATTGACCTCGGGAAGAATCTAACATCTATGCCCTTTTTCCCCTCATAGAACCAGACGCTCCAATAGAAGGCTCCATCGGAGCTGTTGAATCCAGAAATGACGGAGTCACGTTCTCTCTGGGACCATAGTTCCTCCTGGGCAAACGTAACGGGCTCCCAGTGGTCTGCCTCTTCCGCAGTGATTCTTTTTGGCTTACCACAAGCCCCCAGGGTCAAGGCTATAATAAGAAGGCCGAGTCGCGGAAGAAGCCGCCGGGAACTATTTCCAGATCTTCTCATGCTGGAGCACTTTAACAATCTCCTCAAAGTCCGACGCTGACATGACCACTATCTCCCCTTGATTCGGGATCTTATGATATACGATATTATATGATTCATCGCCCGGCATATGGGCGAGGACCTTTCTGAAGTTAGGCTGATTTTTTGTCCGCTTCGCCTGAACGTGGAGCGGGGGAGTCTCAACAAAATCAACTCCCATATCGTCCATCATCTTCGAGGCGAACCGAGAGGTTTGACAGTTTTCCCAACCCAGCCCAATAAAGCGTTTTCGAAGCTCTCGCTCGTAAGCGTGTCCGACTTGACGGCTATTTACTGGCATCAGTTGAGTCTTTCAGTGAAAGGGACTTTGTAGGCGGGAGTATGGCGACCTATGTTTTGCCTTTTGTATGTGCCTCTAATTGAAGACTTTCTCCTAGCCATGGCTATGGCAAGGTCCTTATCAATTCTAACGACTCCACCAATGCGAATGTGTGGCAGATCGTTTTCGTTATCACACAAGGCTCTACGTATAGTGTCTGGGTGAACCCGTATAAGCTTGGCGAACTCTGTTGTTGTCAGCCAGTTCTCTGAGTCCTCCGTTGTTTCAAATTCTTTTTTCATTTCCGAAACTCGGTACCTGACTACATTTTTCAGGAAAGTGTAGGAGGGTAGCATGCCCGACTCGTGAATCGTTCTAAAACCCCCCTCGGTGAGGTTAAATGTCTCTTTAAGCTCTCGCTTTGTAAGCCATTCACTAGAGCTAGCAGTCCGCAGAGTTGGTAGCTCCCGCTTCATTTTCCTACCAGTTTTCTGGTGGCTCTGGTTATTAAGTCACCAACCTCCAAATTATTTTCGACACAAAATTGAACTAGGTCTTGATATTCTTCCTCAGGCAGGTCTACTTGCATTTTTTTAAAGCCCCTTAAATTTTCAGGATCCTTAATAGCTTTAAGTATGAGTGAGGACACGAGTTGAGATAATGAACTTCCCTGGTTCGCGGCATAGGCCTTACCTTCCTCTACGACATGCTTTGACATACTTAGAGTCAGTTTGTATGGGTCTTTTAAGGTCTTGGGTCTTGGCATAAGATATCATATTACCGTATTTATTGTCTATCAAATACTTAATACACATAATTGCGTTACGTATTTGATAGACAATAATACGTATAAAACAGTTGACACCTTATTTAATACGAAACAATATATAGTGCGAATTCGTAAACCCATGCAAACCAATGAGATCCAAAACCAAAGACCCCGTGAAGGTTACACTCAGCTTGCACCGCCCTGTAAAGGAGCTTGGTCAAAGCCTGGCAAAACAAAAGAACAAATCGTTGACTGCCCTAGTGGAGAGCCTAATCCTGTCGGAGGCGAGATCCTCTAGCCATCCTGAACTAGCTACGACTAGTCCAAAGTTATTGGGTGAAGTGCCTGGAGTTAGAGACCGTGGTAGTGGCGATTCCATTACGGTTTCTACTGACGGTTTGGCCGCTTCCTACTTGAAGGACCTAGCTTGTTTTAAGGCCTCAGAGAGTAGTTTCTACCCTTGCTCGAAGCCCTTCAAGAAGGGTCAATATTTACTGGTGGTGAGTATTGACCCACGCCCAGGTGACGTTGTCATTGTGTCAAAAGGTAAACTGCAAACTGTGGCCGAGGTGACCCCCTCTGGATCACTTGAACCTATCTTTAGGGAGGGAAGTGTGGACGAATACAGCGCCTCCTATGTAGTCCTGAGAGTAGATGAGGGGCCTTAACCCTTCTTTTGGTTGTCCTGAACGTAGTTTCTCACAGCCCTTCGGACGATGTCAGATACGGTTAGGTACTCTTCGCCAGCCATTTTTTCAATGGCAGTGTAGACACTGGAGTCCTCTATATATGAGATTCTTCGCCTTCCGCTGGCGACTCCCCCAGTACCTGCTTCCGAGTCCCCAAGACCCCCGATTGATTTTTTACTTCTTTTTATAGCCATGCTTTTAAGAGTTTTCAGGAGGTAAAATGTTAAACCACCTTTCTGCGTCAGACCCAAATGTTATAGCCTTGTATGCACTTTGCAAGGTTGATACTGAGTGTCCAGATAGCTCGGCGGTCAGGTGAGCATTCTTGAATCTACAAAGATGGTAGCTCGCAAAACTGTGTCTCATTGCATTGTGCGGCATTCCTACACCGGCAAGCTTGAATACCTTTTTCAGTTCTGGGTGGACCTTTGAGAAGGGGGCGATCCTACCCTTTTCTTTCTTATACTTTAACAGCCAGGCCTTAAGGTTGGGAGGCATGTCAACTACTCGCCTCCGCGAAGTTTTAGTGATAGAGCTTGAGAGTGGCACCGCCTCTTCTTCCCAGTTGAGGTCTTCCCACTTCAGTCGGTCTCGCTCAGCAGATCTCAGACCTCCAAAAGCCCCTAGGACTGTCCAGGCAACTAGTCGAGGCTCCACTTCTTCCATCTTCATTAAGACTCTTTCCATTTCGGAAGGGGTGAGAATACCGGGGTCTTCTTTTTTAAATACTATATCGGTGGTCTTTTCTGCGGCATGCGGCTCATTGTAGGTAAGGTAGCCCGATTTTCGAGCCCAGTTGAACAGCCCCATGTAATAATTGCGGATATTTTTTCTCGTTCTCCGGTTTCTAGTCTGGGCCAGCTGTGCTTCGAGGTGCGCTGGCCCAACCAGTGCTAGTGGCATCCTCAAGTTTTTAGCCAGAGGGCCTAGTGCCCACCGAAGGGTCTCATAATACCTAGGAGAGTTTTGCTCTTTGGTGATGAGGTATTTATCCACAACTTCGCTGAGGGTGGCGTGCTCGAGGTGGGCTTCATCTTTCATTCCCATCACAAATGAGTCAACTGCCTGGAGTAGGGTTGCTCCCCCTCCTTTCTCCCGCAGTAGCTGCTCACAATATTGCCAGTTGAATATCTGATCTTCCGTTACCGAGAGTCGATTGGCTGCATGCTCCTTATCGTATGCGACTTCTTCAGCAAGTGCTCTCGCTCGGGTTGGGTCATTACGCCTGACTCGTTTTATTTCTTTTCCAATTTTGTATCTTACCTCATAAACATCTCTGCCTCTCGATTGGGTTTTATAGACTGTTGCGTGGAATGGTTTTTTTCCAATAACAATAGGGTAGGTAGTTTTTTTCCGCATGGTTTCTTAATTTCGGTGTGACGATGTGTGACGATTTTGGCCGCATAATTGCCATTTATCATAGTATGATATATGACCAAATACGTCAATGTAATATTATACGTGTAGTTGTAACCTACTATTAATAAGTGAGTTACAAATGCTGCAACTTTTTTGCAGCTGGCGACCCGTACGGGACTTGAATACATCCAGATCTTATATATAATGGGCCCTGCAGCTTTACAAGGATTACTTGCAGGAAAGTAATCGTCTTTTATTTAAGCCTATTAGGCAGTTGCATTTTCAATACATATGCGGGTATACTATAATGTGCCCATTGAAAAATACGGCTTGCGGTTTCCAGACGGGACTTTGCCAGAGACAATTGAGCTTTTCGCATACCGCCAAGGCCGCAGCGTTTCTCAGGGAGGTCTAGGCAAGTTCGGCCATCTCAAGCAAGCAATTGACCTAATATGGAACTCAGGTAACTCATCGCGAGAATTTATTTGGTCTCCCGAAGCCGAGGAGATATTGAGAGCGTTCAGCGAGGAGGATTATGTTGCTGTTGCCGGTAGCGCCTCATCCGGTAAAAGCGATGCCTCTGCGGTGTGGGCTCTGTGTGAATTTTTCTCCGGGCCTGCAGATACCCTGGTATTAGTTACCTCAACTACTCTGCGAGAGGCGAGGAGGCGAATATTCAAATCCATTTCGGAACTTTACTTTGCTTTGCCCAAAGGCAAGTTCCCTGGAAAAATGGTGGACTCCCTTGGCCAGTTGAAGGGACTCGATGCCCAAGGTAACTTCAGTGCCGCGACCGGTATCGTATTGGTGCCAGCCGAGAAAAAGAAGGAGCGTGAGGCAATCGGTAAGCTCGCTGGAATAAAACAGGCCCGTGTACGCCTCGTCGCCGACGAACTCCCCGAATTGTCCGAAGCCGTGGTCACTACGGCATACTCTAACCTGTCATCTAACCCGGACTTTAAAATGGTTGGTCTCGGCAACCCCGCGTCCCACTTCGATGCCTTTGGTGTTTTCGCTAAACCGAAGGCTGGGTGGGATTCTGTAACAGAAGGGGACTTTTCATGGGAAACTTCACGGGGAATTTGCATTCGCCTCGACGGCACTAAGTCTGAGAACTACATCCAGCGTAAGCAGATTTATCCCTGGATGTATAGCTATGATAAAATCGAACAGCTACGGGAAGACTATGGGGAGGACTCTGCATTTTTCTACAGAATGGTTAGGGGGTTCTGGGCACCCGAAGGTTCGGCCAATGGTATATATTCCGAGTCAGATCTGGTGAAAGGGAGTGTGACCCGAAAAGCCCGCTTTGATTCAGAGCCCACGGTGGTGGCCGCCTTGGATCCAGCCTTTACTCACGGCGGTGACCGATCAATTCTTTACTTCGGGCGGCTTGGTGATGAGGCTGGCGTCCGAATTCTAGAACTAGATGGGTATGTTTCAATCAAAGAGGACATCAACAACACAGCAATTCCGAGGACTCATCAGGTGGCTAGAGAAGTGAAGAGGGAGTGTGTTAATAGAGGAGTCCTTCCCCAGAACATGGCGGTCGATGAAACTGGGGCGGGGGGTCCCTTCGCTGATGTCTTAGCTATGGAGTGGTCAGACAGGTTCCTGAGAGTCAACTTCGCCGGTAAAGCCTCCAGCATGAAGGTTTCAGCTAGTGATAAAACTAAAGGCTATGACCGTTATTCCAATCGGGTTTCAGAGTTGTGGTTCGCCGGTAAAGAACTGTTACGTTCTTCTCAGCTCAGAAACATCCAAGATGATCTAGCTAAAGAAATGGTTGCCAGAGAGTTCTCAACACTATCTGGAGGCAAGGTTAAAGTAGAGTCCAAAATAGATTACAAGGCAAGAATGGGACGATCCCCGGATCTTGCGGACGCCGCCTTTATTCTAACTGATCTGTGCAGGCAACGTCACGGTTTAGTTGGTGGAGAGCGGTTTGAAGCGAGCCAGGATAGGCAGGCTGTTTGGAATGCGAAGATGAAGAAGTTAGATATCTTGGCTGATTCCGACCGGAATCTACTTAACTATTGATTTTGATAATACGCGAGCATATGCTACCATAGAATTAAAACTAATGTCTGACGGTATTTCTGAGCTTACTGACCTTCCGCTGGTCAACCTCAATAAAGATGATGGCAACCCGCCGAAGTCTCGGTTGAAGGACGTGAAGTCTGCGACTTCTCTGCTTTCCTCACTTCGGGAAGCCGACAAGAACAGCAGTGTCAATCGCGCTCGCGTGCAGGCAATGTTCGATGGCACTCCTCCATATGATGAGGCGAAGCTTAGGGAAACGGGACAATCATTCCGAGTGAACCTCAATTTTGGCGAGGCCGAGGCCATGCTAGAAAATGCGATGTCTGCATACGTGGACCTTGTAAATTCCGTCCAGTCGCTACTCATGGTAGAGACCACCTACGGCGATGCCAAACAACGCCACGAATCTGGAAAGATCCTCTCGGAGGAGCTATCTCGAATGATCCGAAAATGGCCAGACTTCAATTTTACTTTTTTAAATCTCTGTCACCACTTTGTAACCCACGGAGTGGGTATAAATTACTTCCAAGATGAAGTTGACTGGCGGTGGAGATCAACTGGTTTGGGAGACGTTTTAGTCCCAAGGGGAACCCTGGCTTCAGAAGGCCGCATTGAAGTGGCGGTTATCTGCAGAGAGATGCTGGTCACTGAACTATTTAGATTCATAGAGGATGAAGGGGCCGCCAAAGCGCGGGGGTGGAACGTAGAGGAAACCAGAAAAGCTATATTAAAAGCATCGACTAGAATGTCTTCGGACTACTCGGATAGCTGGGAGAGACTGCAGACTGAACTCAAAAACAATGATCTATACGCTGGTGGCAAATCAGCTAAGGTTCGCGTAGCACACTTTTTTATTAAAGAGTTCGACGGTTCCGTATCCCACGTCATCTCTTTGGAGGATGGCTCCAACGAGGAGTTCCTGATGAAGGCACCTAGCAGGTATGAATCTGTCTCGCAGGTCTTTACCTTCTTCCCATACGGGCTGGGAACCAACGCCACATATCATGGTATCAGAGGGTTGGGTTATAAAATCTTCCCACATATTCAAGTTAGCAATCGGTTGCGTTCCCAAGTGGTAGACGCTGCTATGCTAGCGAGCGGAGTGATGCTCCAACCAGAGGATGAGAATGCTATGGAGAATCTTGGGTTCCAGTCTTTTGGACCCTTTTCGTTGATTCCTCCAGGCATAAATATTCAACAGAGGAATGTTCCCAACCTGAGTAACTCAGTCATGCCGGTCATTGGAGACCTTTCCCAGCAGATGAATAATCGTGCGGGTCAATATTCTACTCAGTCTGTATTTTCAGGTTCCTCGGACAAGACGCGGTTTGAGATTGCTGCACACCTGGAGGCAGCAAGCAAGCTTACCGTCACTAGCTTAAATCTTTTTTATGAGCCTTGGGACCGACACCTTAAAGAGGTCGTTCGACGCTGCGTATTAGGAGTGCAAAGCGAGGTGAGAGAACCGGCCCTCGAGGAGTTTGTTGTCCGGGTCTTCCAGCGCGGAGTCCCTATAGAAGCGATCCTTGGTATTGATGTTGAGAGGACACGAGCCAATCGTGCTGTCGGCGGGGGTAGCCAGGCCAGGAGAACAGTTTCCCTTCAGCAGCTAAACGAGCTGGTTGGTTCCTTTGACGAAGAAGGCCGACACAATCTATTCCGAGATCAGGTCGCATCCATTGTGGGGCACGACCAGGTAGATCGTTACATACCATCCAAGCAAGATATGCGTCAGCCAGAGGCCGCTAAAGTAGCCGAGCTTGAGAACTTCCGCCTTACCGAGGGCAACGCGGTATCAGTATTCGTCAATGAGGAGCACGTCGTTCACCTAGATATACACCTGCCATTTATTGAAAGTATTTTTTCCGCTGTCGAGCAGGGTAAAATGCTATTGGAAGAGGCAACACCCCAAGTCATGCAGGTGTTTGAGCATTCCGTAGAGCACCTACAGAACATACAAGCAGACCCTTTCATTCAAGGGAGAGTGGCTGGTTACAACCAGCGGCTGCAGCGCCTGTCCGAGCTTATAGTAAACGGCCAGAAGCGGCTCGAGAAGTTAAGTCGCGAAGCCGCCGAAGAAGGGGGCACAGAACAGCCCATGGCCCCTCAGGCCGATCCGACCATGTCAAATAAAATTCAGGAGCATCAGATTCGTTTGCGGATGGATCTAGAAAAGCACCAGCAAAAGCTAATGCTCAACCTCCAAGAGGCCGAGCAAAAACGTCAGCTAGCAGATGCCAAAGCAGCCATGGAGCTGCAGACCCTACTGAAGAGGTGATATGAAATACATACCGAAGGACCGGTTAACTGAATGGAAAAACAAAGCCCACCTCAGAGATATGTGGGCAGCCTTTTTAGAAGAAGAGGCTTGTGTTGAGGGCTTAAAACTCTTGGAAGAGTACAACAAGCCCTTGCTAATTTTAAATGAAAATCCCTACCAGACCGCCCAGCGGCAGGCCTATCAGGCCGGTTACGAGGCTTGCTTGGCCCGGCTGCGGAGGCTTCCACAGCTGCACGGGTTCGCTCAGCGAGAAACAGATGTAACCGAGTGGGATGTAACAGCGGGTCAGGAGACCCCCTCTATGCCAGAGGTGAAGGGCCCCTTCACTAACCTTCCCAAGCTTTAATTTTAACTATGAGCATTGAAGCCCTAGAAGAAAATCCAGTTTTGGAACCTGCGGATTCCGCAGTCGAGCCTCAACAGGATGCAATGACGGAGGACTCCACTGAAGTGAGTAGTCCTGTAAATGAAACCTCCAGTGAGACCTCCCTTGAGAATGCCACCACGGAAATGTTAGCCCCCGAGGAAGAAACGGGTTCAGACTTCTTGTCAGCTGTTTTTGAGGACACCCCTGCGCTGGAAGATCCTAAATCCGAGGAGGGTTCCGAGGAGCCGACCGAGGACCAAAAGGTTATTTCCGAGCCTTCGGAGTACGCTAAGGAGGAGGAACTTCCAGACACCTGGGACCCAAAGTCAAAGACAAAGTGGGGCGAGCTTAGGCGCGAGCTTTATGAAGAGCGCGACAAGGTCCAGCAACTCGAATCTGAGTTAAAAGAGAAGACTTCTGTGAGCGTTGCTGAAGAGCTGTCGAGACAGCTAGAGGAAGCGTCCGATAAGATCTCTAAGTATGAAGAATCGCTTGCGGTAGTGAGGGTCGAGCGCTCTCCCGAGTATGAGGAGGTAGTTACTAAACCCCTCGATGCTATCATGCAGGCCACCAAAAACCTGGCCGATCGACACGAGTTGCGAGCCCAGGAATTTTTCGATGTCTATGCTGACTTCGAGGACCCTTCTTACAGCGATAGGCTAAGCAATCTCGTAAGAGACATGTCAGAGCCAGATAGGATTCGAGCCTATCGAATGGCCGAAGACAGCCAGACGATTTTTAAGAAGTCCGAGGATCTTCAGAGAAACGCCTCTAAAGCTTTGGCAGAAGTGGAAGCACGAGAAGCCCGAGCTTGGGAAGAAACTTCTCAGAAGGATGCCCTTGCGATGAGGAACTCAGTCGAAAAGGTTTTTGAGGCAATCTCTCCAAGGCTCCCTGATTTGGGTGAGTCAATTGATATGAATGAGATGAGGCTATCCGCCCAAGAGAGTGGCCCGATTTCCCAATACTCTAGTGACCAGCAAGCCTATAGCGTTGTCGCTGGAACCCTATTGCCCAAACTTGTTAAAACAATTCAAGCAGATCAGGCTGAGTTGTCGAAACTTCGTGGGGAGTTGAAGTCTCTAAAGAAGGCTTCACCAACTATTGACCCCCAAGGGGTAACACCAAACAGGGCCCAAGATGGCAATGCAGGTTTCTTGGAGTCCTTATTCACTTCATAATGGTGTAATGTGAAATGCCTGCCAAGAAAACAGCTAAGAAGAAAGATGCCTGCTACAGCAAGGTTAAGGGTAGATATAAAGTTTTTCCTAGTGCCTATGCTAGTGGAGCTATAGCTAAGTGCCGAAAGGTTGGTGCTAAAAACTGGGGGACAGGCCGCGCCAAAGCCAAGAAAAAGTAAAGAAGGAAGAGAGCCGTCGTAGAGAGAATGAAAACGATAAACGACTATTTTACCGCACTACTTTTTCTCGCTCAAACCGCGATGATACTTTATCCAGGCTACCGGATGATCAAATCCGTGTTTTATGATCGCCTGGGCTCTCGGAGGATTAAAACGAGCGCGACTTATTTGACCCCAAAGACTGAATGGTTATGAAAAAAGCTGCGAAAAAAGCTACGAAAAAACAACTGACTGATCGTCAAAAGCAAACTCTCAAACGCCACAGTGTACATCACACGGCCAAACACATGGCCGAAATGAGAAGTATGATGCAGGGAGGCAAAACATTTACCGCTGCCCACAAAGCGGCAATGAAAAAAGTCGGACGATAATGCCTTCAAAAAGTAAAGAAGGCGCTGCCCTTAAGAGATGGTTCAAGGAGGAGTGGACCGATGTCCGCACGGGCAAGCCCTGTGGAAGGAAGAAGGGCGAGAAGCGCGGAACTCCCTATTGTAGGCCGAAGAAACGTGTTTCTTCAAAGACGCCGAAGACGGTCAGTGAGCTTTCTCCTGCGGAAAAGCGCAGCAGAATAAACCAAAAGAAACGCCTAGGCCAGCCACCCGGCAAGCCAAGGCGAGTTAAACCAGTAAAACGGAGGAAATAGCCATGTCACCAGGAAAATACGGCAATACGAAGCCCCCCAAGAAGAAGACCGCGATGAAAAAAGCAGCTTCAAAATCTAAAACGGGAGCCAAGAAAAACCCGAGGCGTCGTAAGTGATTCATCAAAACCCCCTCTGGGTTTATTATCTAGAGGGGGTTTTTCTTAATAATTAGGTTGACCTGACCATAAGTAAAAGTAATATTACATTGGGTAGTGGATCCCATAAGCCACCGTTTTAACAGCGCATAATGCCTTATTTGGGGCCCCTCCGGGCGCAGGAGATTGTAGTATTCCGTTTATCATATGCTAATATATGATAATTCGGTCAACCTTATTTAATTCAATACCCTAAGGAGGGGTTTTTTTAACAATGGCAACTCAAACAATCGGTGGGCATGACCTTACCCACCAACTAATTGAAGAAGAGGGAAGAATTTCCCAAGATATCTACCGCCGCACTATCGATAGTTCGGTTTGGCTTAAGCTCGTTCGCCAGACTTCCTGGCCAGACGAGATGGGGGACACCCTGTCTGTTCTGACATATGAGCGCACGCTCCCATCGTCGGACAATACTTGGAACGCTATTACCAGTGATTCTAATAAGTATGCGATCCCGGATGCGGTTGAAGTCCCAGTAGCTCAGTCTGCTCGTACTTTCGGCCTCGAGCACACCGCTGTGTTCTCGGATCCTATCGTTGTGAACGACCTTCGCATGAGCTTCCGGTTCAAGGAGCAGCTTAAGAATATCTACGAAAACCTCGTGGATAACGTAAGCTACATCTGGAAGAACCGTTATCGTGATCAGTATGAGGCTACCGCCGAGCACAAGATGGTTGCATACCTTACTGCGTCAAACCAAGCTCTGGTTGAAAGCAAAAGTGCTATGCCTGTCCAGGATGGTGATTCTGGCGAACTGGTGGCTGCTAAGATTGGTCGGCTCACCCAAGGTATTTTGAATCGTGTTTACCAAGGTCTTATTCAAGACGGTGGTGGCATGGGTGCCATGGGTAACGAGTCTGGTAGGCCTATCTTTACGCTGATCACATCTGCTGAGACCTCTGAGAATCTTATGACTCAGGAAGATGTTAAGACTCGTGAGTCATTCTTGTATAATAACTCTCGCGTTTCAGAGCTTCTGGCTCCTCTTGGCGTTGAGCGTTCCTTCAAGGGTTTCTACCACGTCATCGATCCGTTTCCAAAGCGTTACACCTTCACTGAGGGAACTCCTGGATCGTGGACCGAAGTGTCTGCCTATATCGAGGACACTAGCAGCTATGCTGAGAAGCAAGGTTCGCAGAACCGGAACATCGTAAATCCTGCTTGGCAAGTTGCTGAGTTCGAAGATTCCTATGTCTTCCACACGGAAGTGTTTGAGTCTTTGATCCCAAGCCCCGTTACCTCTGCTGGATCTGGTACTACCTTTGATCCTATTAGTTATCGAGGTGATTTCCGCTTCCTCAACATTAAGGACCTTTCCACAAACCCTGACGGGTCCTGGGGTAAGTTCCGAGGTGTTTTGGCAAACGGAGCCAAGCCTTGCCATCCTGAATTCGGTTACGTTATTCGTCACCGTCGTGTGGATGCAAACTTCAGCATGCTTGATGCTGGTGGGTCAGCGATCACCTATTCCTAATAGTTGATCCTACTCCATAATAATTAATCGAGTGGGGTCATTCCATATTTGGAGTGACCCCACTTATTTTTTCTATGAGGACTGCTTCTTTAGGAGAGCTAACATTAAGAAAAGAGCATAGATTCGCGCTTAGCATAGCTTGGCCCGACACCTATTCCCTCTCTTCTAAGGTAGCAGTCTTTAGATTAAAAGCTGCCCCCTCAGGGGGAGTGCTATTCTCAACCGATTCTAGCACCGGGAGCATAACCTTCGACTCTCAGAACCTAGTTCTGGGGTTGGAACCAACCGACCTATCCGAGGACGGCACCACCACACTCTCCGCTGTAACCGATATTTATCAGCGGTTAGACTTTTCACTATCCATTGGAGACGCAGGGCAAGCTCCTGAGTATGGCTTCCACGGCGACTTAATAGTTGCGGAGGCTTTTGGGAGTGATTCTGAGAAGTATCTTGAGGAGCCTATTACAGTGCAGCTGGGAGACACTTCGGTATCCATTACACTATCCGGAGTTGGGTCTCGAGGGGATGCGGCAACAATCGCTGTCGGCACAGTCTCCTCGGTAGCCAGTGGGGAGTCTGCCACTGTGACTAATTCTGGCACGTCTCAGGCAGCTGTTTTTGATTTTGAAATTCCACAGGGTGCTACAGGTGCCCAAGGGATCCAAGGAATACAGGGGATTCAAGGCGAAACGGGCCCAGCAGGAGCAGACTCAACTGTGGCAGGACCAGTAGGCCCAGCAGGGGCAGACTCAACCGTGGCTGGGCCACAAGGCCCACAGGGAATACAGGGAATACAGGGAATACAGGGAATACAGGGAAATACAGGACCAGCACAATACGCTACCTCAGTTGAGGTGCTTAATTCATCGAGCGGAATTAAGGACTTTTATGATAGCGTTGGACCAGGCAGCAGTATCGCTACCTCACTTTTTGTCGCGCCTGTCGATGTCACCGTCAAAAAAGTCAGCGTTTCGTACTTAACAAATGACAATGCCGGATCGTCCTACGAT
>Ga0209336_10000039_pt1 | contig 58905 bp, 51 predicted proteins | sample LinPmetageLP32_FD_184042 | JGI IMG/M metagenome (GOLD analysis project Ga0209336, IMG submission 184042) | Marine viral communities from the Pacific Ocean - LP-32 (SPAdes) (version 2) | ecosystem: Environmental > Aquatic > Marine > Oceanic | place: Pacific Ocean | collected 2009-08-23
TACCGCAGAGACGAAACAGCCAAGCGCCCCGTTAACACCAAAAACATCAAACACAGAACAGGTTCCCTTGGCACGGTTGCAATGGGCAACTATTCTGCAAGTTATGAAATAGTTCAAACAACTGGTAGAACTCAAAACAACTCTGCGTTTGTAAAGTCAGAGGGTATAAGAGATAACTTTACGATTTCTGTTGCTGGCGCTGATGAGGTTGGCTATATTGATCACGTCACAGACTACGCCAAGCCTATTCGCCGCAGAACAGAACACGTTATAGTTAATCGTTTCTCCGCACCCGGTGGTCCTGAAACAGCAGGTGATAGTCAGGGTGGCCCCGGTCTTGACTTTGAGGCAGCAGAACTTAGCCCATACAACAACCTAAACTATAGAAATACAACCGTTCGCGACCCGCTAGAAACTTTATTATCAGAACACTCCGCACAGTTTGGACTTAGATCAGGTTCTATAGCTTCACCTATAGGATATAGTGGATCAGCAACTAATGTAACAGCAAGCTTTCACAAAGTTAATAGAAACCCGCTTCATAGGCTTGAAGGATATGACACAGGTTCCGACACTCCAGTTACAGGAACAGTGTTCGACAACTATTATGTACAACATATGATTCCAAGATCTGATTTCCAATACGCTTGGATTACAGCTTCTTCTGATAGATTTAACTCTGCATTCGGCGCAGCCAATAATGTATATGGTTATTTCCCGTATGATGGCCTAGCCAGAGTGTCGAGTTCAGCCAATGGGTTTAGGTATGAATCAGCAGTTAACTTTGTTAGTGCAAGCGAGATAGGCTCTGTTCCCGGCACTATAACATATTCAACCACTACCACAGCAACCGAAACACTTACGGGCCGTGGTAGTTTAGTCAGCAAAGGTGTTTACGATATATCTGGATCTTCAGGTTCTTTCGCGCCCGCTGCTAATCCTAATGATCATTTTATACCTCAAACCACTCATCTAAACATTGGTGGTATTTACGGAGACTTGTTCTCTACTTTCGTAGGACCTAAAGTTGCTCCCTTTACTTACTTACCAAGTAGGGGCGGCAACCCCTCCGCCATTGACAAAACACACGATTTTAATAGTTCACTTACGTTCTTAACGAATCAAGTATTATTTGGTGGAAACCTTTCTGATCCCCAAGAGTTTATAATCGGCCAAGATCGCGAATACGTCACTCAGTGGGTAGTCGATACTGTTTTGGGTGTCACCCCCTTCGACAAAGAGACCGGTACCGGAGGGTATATTTTCAATGCAGCCGGCGCTCCGTATGGTAGACTTTATACTAGCCCATCAGCGATGGACAACACTAGATTTCAAATGTTTCAAACGCTCAATAAAACATATGGTAGATTTGAATCAACCAACTATGTGAAATCCGTGGGATCAATCCCGTTAGCCGTAGCCTATCCACCAGAGGTCGGCTTTAATAAATATGGCTTAGGTACGCTCACACAACCTATATCATTCACAAACGGTAATCCTCTCTTTACAGTGTCTAATATGATAGAGACATCTGCTTCCCGTGGCGCCGGCTTAATATTAAACTCGCTTTTGACAAAACGTAATGGCTATTATGGTCATCCAACATGGAAGCAAATACGAGTAGGAGAGACTGGCTTAGTAAGGTATCATAGAAAAAATAATTATTATTCGCACACATATGATCCGGTGATCATTTCCAGCCAAACAGATCCAACTGGCGGGAGAGCAAAAGTTCAATCTAGGACAGAAAATATTTTAATAAGCCAATCAGTTGTTACAGATCGCTATTTCCCTGTGGTATTTGAATTAGAAGCTAGGGATGATCAACAAAATAGTAAAGTTCTCAAATCAACAAATGTTGTAGCTAGGACATCGTTTGCTAATGATGTAATAACCTTTGATAACCAAGATGTTGTAGACAGGTTATTAGATGCTGATGTTCTAGAAGCTTCCGAAAGGAAAACCTCTTATAGACAAATTGTTGACGATTTCAGCATATATGATAGTTTCCTAGACGAACAAAAACCAATACTTCAGATTAATAGTTTAAAATATAGAGAAACAGTCTATCCACCCAGAAATTTTGCATATACTTCCTTAACTCGCGGCCGCAACAATTTTAGTAACAACTTCTGGCGTGATGCACGCTCTGATAGAACTTGGCCTTCCACACCGCCAGCCAACGCGGAAAATCTTACAGAATACTCAAAAACCCAACGGGAGAAAAACACTAATAGTCAGGGTCAGGGATCCTCAAATGTGTCGTTTCAGCTAGCGCCTTTTCAAAGTCGATGGGCACTTGATGGATTGTTATCTACCACAAATCAGAATAATTTAACTACTTTAGCCGGATATCCAACTGGTGGTATTAACGCTAATAATGCAGATGGCTATAAGCCCGGTGAGCTTCAGAACTTATACACTCATTTTGTTCGAAACCAACAAGATGACTTTGAAATAGATCGCTCAGACGATGGTGAAATAGCTCAACTTCGAGCAGGAGCTTTGTACGCTAGAAAGCATATCAATCCTTACACTTCTTCGGTATGTGGTATGTCAGGCATGAGAAAACAAATAGATATATCGGCTTTTATTTTCTCTGGAACATCTTACCTCTTATTAACTAGCTCCATTGGTGCTGGCGAAGCATTTTGGGATGCACCCAATCTGGCAGGAAGATACGAAGGCACATCAAGTGTTTTTGTTAAAGAACGAGCAACACCATTCTATGATGATTATGATGCTTTTTATTCGGATATAAAAACAAAAACACGCGGCCGCTCTATTATACCGGAGTTTAGAATAGAAGATCATATAGATTTTTACGAACAAAATGGTTTTGATTACCTCACAGAAAACCCAGCCTTATTTCAGTTCCCCGGTGTTCCCAGTCAAGAGGGGTATCTCCAGAATAGTGGATATCCTCACTTCTTTAAAATATTCACCAACTCTGATTTTATGCAACACTTTGAAGTTGTTCGAGAAGATGGTCTTAAAGAAGGCGGAATATTGGAGCCCGCAAAGGTGAAGTTAAGATGCAAAGCAGTCAAAAAGTTTGTCCCATACGACGGCTTCTATCCTGCCGAAAGAACTCTACAGCTAGCGTCTGCATTCTCCGCATCTTACGCCCCGCTTACACAACTTTCTTCTTCAACAGGCGCCGAAAACACATATCAAGTTGCTTGGAGAACAATGCTCAAACCTTTCTTTGCACCCGGAATTGTGTACAATACTATTAAATCGGGAGTTGCAGTTGACTACCCGATAATGACTGGCTCCTACAATGTTGGTAAAATGATCATGGCCGGAGATGGAGCAAGCGCAAACACCGGAGTCAGAATGGTGGCTACAGCTTCTGCGGGCATATTCTCTAACTCAAGAAATGATTCAAAAAATGGCCTCACGGGCCTTTTGGCTGGTTTTAATATAGTATCACATAATGATGGTTGGGATTATCGTGTTCCATTCGAGACAGTGCTTGAGCCGGGTAAATATATTTATGGTAAAAATATTGTTGATGATGAACCAAGTGCTTTTGCAGGGATAAATGTTACGGCTTCTTGGGGAAGCAGCGAACAAGGCACAAAATACAAGAATATGATGCACAACTTTTTGGCCTCCTCGCTGGATGTCTTTATCAAAGACGGAAAACCAACAGAGATTCTGTCAGCACCTCAAAAAGAATTTAAGGCTGTAACTCCGGGCCAGCCTTATGGTATGCGTATTAAAATGTATCGTAGTTTTGAATCAGGATCTCAACAAGAAACCTCGGGAGACTGGGGAGACTTTCAGGTCCCACAATATATAAGTGGCTCCCTTACAGACTTCACCATGTACAGTCGCCCATCAGCCTTCGGCCCACCAGTACTCGCAGGCACAGGGTCGCAAGTAATGTCGCAACAAAAATATTGTATTACTGGTTCTAGAGAGATGACTCCAGCCCGAGGGCGTTATGCATCACATACTCCGCCTTATTTTGATGGTGAGTCTTGGATTGATCTTATTTACTATCCCTACAAATCTTTTGATAGCGGTTCCACAGGTCTAGAAGTAATAAACAACACCACAAGAACAGTGACAGTTTCTGATTTACATAATTTAGCTTCAACTGAGTTTTCTTCTGGTTCTGCTATCCTAGACTACGAATTTGGCCAAGGCTCTAGATTTGGCGGCGAGGGTACTTATGTGGTTCGTTGGCGCTTTGACCAAGAAGCCTTAAGAACCAATTTTTCGACAGAAGATACGGGATCAACATACCACGGAACTGGAAGTGACATCGGTCCAATGGGTGGACCTTGGGCTAATAGATGGGCAATGCATCTGGATGCCTCACTTAATATTTTTTCTAAAGCTCGCGGAGTGGGAAGCTTGGCGGCTGAAGCTGTTTCGGCTGATTTAGCAGAAAGTGGATTAGGTGATGGAAGTTTCAATGCAGGAGACGACCGTTGGCGTATCCAAACTAAATTTGAGACACCGATGCTAAACTTTGGATATCTTGGTATGTCAGATATAACATTCAATGGAACAATCGGAAGTTTGAATGATTATCAAAGAGCAGTTAATAGTGTTGTACCAAGGGGTATGTGGCACCAATTTGGCAGGATCCCGCGCGATGCGGAAGGAGTTTATATTCAGGTCACTGATATTCCAGATAACTTTATCAATAATCACCCATCTTCTAGTATTATATTTGACCCGGCCGGCAAGTTTGATCTCCGAAATGCTGTTTCAGAGGGCATGAGAACCTTCTCAATTTTTGCAAAAGGTGGCAGTACTAATTCTGCCGAGGCCATTGATGCTGTAGCTAAAGATTTAAATGGCTATAAAATTCCGCAAAATATGAAAATTGATAGAAATGCGATTGATAACGCTGCGGGCCGGAAAACTGTGTCAACAACAGACTCTCCATTATCCTTGGTTGATATATGTGGTTTCCCAACCGAACCAGTTAGAATTGGTGAAATGCCATCATCTAAAACTATATTTGAAGCTGTTGTAGCGGTACCATTTATAGATGTAGATGGAGACAAAGAATTTTTCAATGTTCCTGTAGCTCGAACCGAGTTCGAAAAACCGTTTTTTGATAAAGCGGCCGGCAACAGTATTCTAAGACAACAAAGATTGATGGAAAAATATGTTTTCCCTCCAACATTTGATTTTGTTCAAAACGACGCTGTTGAGCCAATAGCAATGTATATATTTGAGTTTTCTCATAAACTTAGTCAAGATGATTTGTCGCATATATGGCAAAACCTTTCACCCAAAATTGGAACAAGGTGCGAAGAGGCAATGGCCACAGTTTCGCACCCTCTTCTTGCAAACCAACTCTTGAATTTTAATGTTCTTGATGCTCTAGAAGCAGATGAGCAAGGCATTAAACCACCAAGGGTTGAGTTCCCCGAAGAACTTCAGTGGATGGTGTTTAAGGTCAAGCAACGCGCGAAATCAAATTATTTTAAACAGATCGAAAGCTCCGAAAGAGCAGACATTCCTTTCTATACTTCTAACTGGCCATATGATTTCTTCTCTTTGATTGAGGTTGCTGATATAGATGCTGAAGTTGAATTTAAACCGACACAAAATAACCTAGATATGAAGAAGCAGAAACGCGAAGCTGCACAGAACGCATTAAATGATAGGACTAGTAGAGATGAGGCTGTTGATGTTGGACCAGCGGGGGATTAATAAATGAAATTTTTCAATCCAAAAGAAGAAGTTTTAGATATAAAAATGACTCAATATGGTCGCCACTTATTATCAAAAGGCCTGTGGAAACCAGAATTTTATGCTTTTTTTGATGATAATGTTCTTTATGACTCACAGTATGGTGATATTACGGCTACTGGAAGCATAAACGTTATAGAAAGTCGTATACAAGATGAGACGCCGTTGTTAAAAGCACAACATACTTTCACCGGCTGCGACGAATACTTGTTTGATGGGCAAAATGACCTAGTTGATCGAGTTAGATTAAGTACTTATGAGAAACTCAATGTTATGCCGATGTCGCTTGGTACTTCTGACTATGAATCAACTAAAACCCCGGCTTTCCGCGCCCAATTCTTGGCTGGTGAAATTAAAGGATTAGAGTTTAACTTGACCGGCAGTTCCCGAACCGTGTCAGGGGTTGCCTCAACAGCACATCAGTTACAGAAAATACCACAATTGGAGTTTGATATTGAGTATAAAATAAAAGTTATTGATCCGGAGTTCCCAGCCGATGAAGCGGTACAATTTGAAGTAGATCCTTCATTAACTCCGGGCACAACTTACAGTGATGGAAAGCAAATTGTTGTTGGGCCAGAACAAATAATATTTACACTTGAGGAACTTAACGCACCATTTGACTTTGAAAACTATGATATAGAAGTTTTTGAAATAACAAATGAGTTTGGCGCTAGCGGAGAACAAATACTAAATCCTTTAAATTTCATAAAGCCGCTCCAAATGGTAGAAAACAATATACTAATAGATAAAAAAGAGGCTGAAATAAAAGCAGGCCGAGTCTCCGGCGCCGCCCCGGAAATCGATCCAACGTTTGTTAGATACTTTTTTGACATCAACGTAGATGATGAAATCTCCGAAACTATTCTATGTAAATCAATATCAAAGATCAAAGCGGCCGGCAAGAGTCTATATACAGATATTGACATTAATTGCCCGGACCTGTCAATCCCGGTTCGGCAAAATATTTACGGCTCCGACGCGTTGGACGAAGATTGTTCAGATTATTAATCAAAAACTACTTAGGTATATGAGGTTCTAGTTTATGCAAATACAAGTTGATTTTCCAAGCATTTTTAACACTGCCTTGCCAAAAGTGTACATTAAGAAAGTAACTCTACTCCCGAACACAACACCGGGAAGTAGAAATGGAGTATCTTATGATTTGGAGTCTGATGATGGGCTACAAAAAAACAAGTATGGCAAGAAAAAGCCGAAAAAGATTAGTCCTAGATTTAGAGATGTATCTCCTGCTGGCAGGTCTCTAGAGATAAAAACAGAAGTTACCATTAAAGAAAGAATAAAACAAGATGGAGATACAACTTGGTACAATAACAGTGAGTTTAATGAGTTCTTAAATTTAAAAATTGTGTTAGCTCGTACTCAAGATGCAATAGAAAACTTAGAGGATGGCAATTTTACACCTAAGTATTTGAAAAAACTAAAACGTCGGTCTCAAGTTATAGAAAAAAACATAAGCCTAAGAAAAAACGAAACTCCTATATTAGATCAAAAAGTTGAAAGTATAGATGGTAAAAAAGTTTATAGCACAACGTATGAAGTTACTTTTGAAATCCCAAGCTACAGACCAAGAAATTTGTCAGTTTTTGCTGCTACTTTTGTTGATTTGCGTGAGTATTATTTGCACAAATCTCCCGGTGTAAAATCTTCCAGAAGGTTTTTCCAAGGCACCGCAGTTTCACAAAGGGTTATTAAAGCTGGCGAAGTACCAACAGGATCAAGTATATATTTATTACCTGACAAAAAACTGTGGGCCGGCCCAATACATTATCACGAACCTTCTGGGTTCATGGCAGGCGCCTTTCATGGCCCACAAGCCCACCCTCGATTAGAAAAAAGAAAAGTTCCCAACCTAGTAGTTCGAGATTTTAGGGTTCTTGAAGATATAAAACAGTCAGATTTTCTTTTACGACCAGAAAAGAAGAGGTTGAACAAAAAGCTGGAAAACAAAAGAGCTAAAGGCAATAGAATAATAAAGAAAAATCTTTATATAACAGAACCTGAGTATGCTTTCAATGAGATCAACCAACTTCGATTTATTTTTCATCTTGACATGTATAAGGTAATAGCAGAAAAATCACAATTTGGTGCTTGCTTCCGCCGCGCAGACGCGTCGGCAAAGAGGCGTATTATGAACAACACAAGAATAAAAAATCTTTTTGTGTTAAGAAGCCGTGTTAAGCAAGGTTTATCAAAAAATGAAGTTGTTACATTAAACGACTTAGAGCAACAAAGCCTCGTCGCGCAAAGCGGTGAGTCCAAGCGGAATGTTGTTCAGCCTCGCCGAACCAAGAAATCTTTAAACCCAGCCCTAGAAGATTCCGAAAAAGTAGTAACCGGTGGCATAAGAGAAATAAAATTAGGAGTCGAAGGATCAGAAGGGATTAGAACTTTCACTGTATCTGACTTTGATATGTCCAAAAGAACAGATGGCTTGTATTCTTACAGTGTAGATTTTGAAATACAAGACGGAACCGCTATCTTTGTTAATGATCAAAGAAACAAACTAACACAAGCAATAGGAACGCTGACAGAATATTATGGTGTAGCTTCAAGAGCAGAAAATACAAACAAAACCACCGGTTTATTTACAGAAGATTTTATAAAAGAAATGGAAGAAATTTATAAAATACCAGAGTTCAGAGATGTAAACGTGCCAAACCGACGGCGCCGACGACGAGCAGTGCAATCTAGTATAGCCAAGGCCCCGTGGCTGAACGCGATAGCCGTGTACAGTGATGTTATGAGGAACCTAACAAATGCTAGGCAAAGTGATATAGTCAGGGCCTCACTTTTATTACACAGTCTGGTAGAGCCATCTAGTGGGTCGGTGACTGGCATTGAAAAAATGCTTGAAATGTTACAACTGGCACAAAGTAAACTTTCATTTGCGGCAATAGGCGGTAAAAATCGATCTGGTACTCCACTGTCAAAAACAAATATTCCTATGATAGACGAAGTAGATTACAATGCCAAGACATCAGCATTTAAAGGCAAATTGTCAAAGTCTGCAATTCGATTGACTAAGAAATTCAAAACTGTGCATGACAGTAACATTCAAAATTTTGTTGGGTATGATTTTTTAAATCTACAGAGATCTAAGAATTTAGGACTGAGAGTTATTACAACTGATCAGCTATCACAAAGATTGTCTCTGGAGAATCAAAAATATTTTAGCAGAAACGCTGCCGCCGAAGTCTTACAGCCTCCCGTAGGCGATTCACAAACGCCGGAAGACTTTACTAGGTTCATAAATCTTGAAGATGCTTACTATTCTTATTTAACACCCGCCGTAGTATATCACGGTAAAAAAAGATTAAAATTAGTTGGTCGCGGCCGCAGGTTGTGGAATGTGAGCCAATACGATTCTATGATAACAAATCTGGTCAATTCTTCGAAGGAACGAGATTCTCTATCATCTAAAAAGAAAGAAGTCTTCAGAGGACCAAAAACAACCCCTTACATACCGTCCTTATCTCCGATAGAATATCGCGCTGATTACAGGCCGAATAAGGCTAAGGTAAACATGGATACATATGAGACAAACGTAGTTAATGCATCCTTAATCAGCAAATATGGTGTAACATTAACCACCAAGAAAACTGAAAATATTTTTACAATAGCTGAAGATAATTATTATGGTCTTGAAGAGCGCGAACGCAAAAATTTAAGATCTAAAAAATATTTAGGAGAGAGTACCTTATTTACTAATGACTTTTTAGCAAACAAGTTCGCTAAAATGCCAATAGACGATAATCAGCTTAGAGATTTTACTTCTGTTTCGACACTATTTGTAAAATCTAATATTCAATCTACTGACGGTGGCCTTTCAAATAAAAAGAAGAAAACAATTAAACTCTTCCGCCCCTCGGATGAAAGAAACATCATAGATAAAGAATTGGAAAAGTATGATGACAAAAAAAACCCACAAGCAAAAAAACAAAGATTTATATCCAAAATTCCCAATCAGATAAAGTCTATTTTTATGGGTGATGACCCGAGGACCAATAAAAACTGGTTTACTGTTCTAGAAAATAAAGGCTTTGATCTAATCAGTTCTTCGCAGTATACAGGTTTGTATTATTTTAACTATAACCATATTAATCAAATAGAAGTATTGGTTGGATTTGAAAAAGATAGGAATGAAAATATTCAAGCTTCTGCTCCTATCTATAGAATGCTCACAAAGGAGGTGTTTGATAGAATATCTGATGCTGGGAGACCATTTGTGTGTCGTCTTCGCCCCGCTACTATACCATATTTTGGAAAAAGTAGAAAGTTGAGTCTGCCAGAATATAACACAACTTTTATTCTAAGTTCCCGAACGAACCAGAGAGACCTTACTGCTGATGCCGAACTGGTGGAACTACAGGATGAATCTGGTGAGGATTTTGATTTTGAAACACCGGAAGAATCAATATTCATAAGTCGTTTAACAGAATATGAAGATTTAGATACAACTGGGCGCCGAGTACTTCGAAGGTTAATACGAAGAAACACTCGGTTATCTGGATTGTTACCAGAATTCACTTCCAACACCTTTATCCAACAACCAAGAAGAATTTCAAGAACTGGCGCTACATTTGGTATCGAAACAGACCAGACACAAGGCCAAGCACAATCTGGGGTAGTTAGCGAAGCCGTCGCGACCGGTCAAAGAACAAGAACACCCCGTGCTCCAACAGGCGCCACGTCTACTACAACACCAGCCCGCGCCCAATCTACCACAACCGCATCACCGAACTCGCCGGCCACAATGTCTTCTCCGTCTACAACTCCATCTGGAGGAGGTTATTAATGGCTAAAAAAACTACAAGATTCGCAAATCCAAGTGTCATGAATACTCAAGATAGATTCCGCGCAATATTTGGCCGTTGGACCCAAAACCAAAATGGCATAAATTTTTCTGTACTTGAAAATGATAGCACGGTTAAGCTTGATAAAATATTTGATCCTGTCCCACTAGAGGCGGACATCGCGTCCGGTAACATATCGTTGGCTGATGGCACGGAAAGTTTTACAGATGTTATAACTGGTGCCCCTAGCGACGACGTGGATCCCGGTGTTGCAGTCGCAGAGTTACGAGCAGAGAATATAGACCGCCCGGCCGGCTCCGTTAGTGGCAGAACAGGCAACCCAATTCCGTTCAACCCATACCCAACGTTAGTACCTACGCATGTACAAACAATAAGATTGTTGGACACTAGAGATAAAGATGCTACTACTGATCAATCATGGATTGATATTGTTAACAATCTTTTTGATCCTACTATAGTATATGAAGACTTTGTAACTTCATTTGATGCCCCTATTACAAAAGAAGAAATGTTGAATGTAGAGGGCTCGGCTGCTTCATCCCCGGCTGCAATAAACTATGTATATAACTTTAGTGACGCTAACTTCGAAAGAATAGCAGCAGTAGTAACTAACCACGTCGTTCTCCCAGATTTATACTCTATGTTTGACGAAAGCACAAAAGTAGGCACCGCAAAACAAGATGGCACTAGGGATATTGATGTGCTAAAGTCTCCTACCGCGAAACAGTTAAGGCGCAATATAAGAAACAGAAGCCAAAGATTAAGTCTTCAAAACAAAATAGTTCCGATTGAAAACATGCCATTGTTAGCAGATTATGAAGGCAGTAAATATTTGTTTCAAATGTATGTGGATATGAATATACCTATTGATAAGAATAAGAAATTTGCTAAGGTGATGAAAGATAGCACAATGGGAATAGCCTTAACTAGAGACATAGAGGGTGTACCTGATGTGGCATCACAATTAAAATCTGAACCTTTTATTTTTTCGACGCAAGTTATAGCCAAACGATCAGGGCTGGAAGAAACCAGCGTTTCTGAAATACCAGTTAAAACATTAAATCTTTTAGACTGGACTTTAATCGACGCGCCATCATATGCTCCGGACGTGGAAACATCATACCCACCACCAAATAATTTTAGTTTTGTTGGCATTAACTCTGGCCAGTCATATCTTAATGGGCCACCCGGCTCAAAATCCAACGCGCTAGAACTTACCGGCCTGTATGACCAACTCACAAAGCTTCCAATCGGGTTTAACTCAGTTAGTACAGCAGTTGCTAATAATGATGCCTTCGCTCTAGCATTAGAGGGTTGCTATGACGGGCTGAAAGATCTTGCAGATGATAATAGGCGAACATTTCAAGATCTAATAGATGGCAACGAAGCGTATTCTGAAATGCTTATGTACAAGGTTGAGAAGAGGCTAGGACCGGTTCAGCCAGTATTACAAGATCCAATACAAACATTTCATTTTATGAACTCTGCTGAGGTTGAAGAATTTTTGTCAAATGAAAATCAGTTCAAGTTTGTGGACACGCAAGTTAAATACGGCACTGAATACATCTATACAGTAACTGGGTACAGAGCAGTCATTGGAACTCGCTACCAGTATGGTACTCCAACCACAGTCTCGGACTCGTTTGAGAGTCCAAATAACCGCACTGCTTCAGTGCCCATCTTTACAACCCCAACGATAAAGCTAATAGAAGTACCTCTCTTGTCATCAACAGGAAGAATATTTGATAATCCTCCATTAAAACCAGAGATTAGATTTTTCCCGGTTGTTGATGATAGAAACAGTGTTAAGATGTTTTTTACCACATCTACAGGCCAAGAAGATGTTAAACCTATAGCCTTTAATCAGGAAGAGGCTAATGAACATGCACAAGTGGCCATCAATCAAAATAGAAATGATGGTAAGCTCACCTTTAAGACTGATGACTCAGCATCGGCTTTCGAGATATACCGAATATCTCAAATCCCAGCTACTATTGATGATTTTGCAGGACAGTTATTTGCAACAGTTCTGACTAGTTCACCGACTAATGTGCCTTTGAACGGTTCGTCAGCGACAGCTTTAGTATCTCAGGTTCCAAATCAAAAATATTATTATGTATTTCGGACAGTAGATACACATGGTCATAAATCTAATCCAAGCTCGGTTTTTGAAATAGAACTATATAATGATGGAGGGGCAGGATACCCAATCATAAGACATTATGATATGGCCTCACCTGACCCTACAATAACCACCAAATCTGCAAGAAAAATAATACAGATTGTTCCAAGGATATCTCAGGCATACCTAAATGAAGAAAGCTCGGGCCTCCGCGATGATGACAATGCATTGCAGCCCGCCGGCGGAAACAGAAATATAAAACTTGGGACCGAAGAAGAATCATTATTTGGGAAGAAATTTAAGGTGCGACTAACATCTAAATCAACTGGCAAGAAACTTGATTTAAATATAAATTTTAAGACAAAACAACTCAAGAGTTCATAGAATGAGAGAAAACCTTTTTAATATACTATTTATTATGATCGCTGTAGGAGAGGAAACGAATGGCTTTTTTAGATAATTCGGGTGATATTATACTCGACGCTGTATTGACTGATACTGGTCGCATGAGATTGGCTGCGGGAGATGGTAGTTTCAAGATTGTTAAGTTTGCGCTTGGCGATGATGAAATCAACTACGAACTTTATAACAAAAACAACGCTAGCGGATCTGCTTATTATGATCTTGAGATTTTGCAATCGCCTGTATTGGAGGCTTTTACTGATAATGCTTCTTCTATGAAGTCTAAGCTTATATCAATCCCAAGAAATAACTTATTATATCTTCCAGTACTAGCTCTTAACGAAGTTTTTGATACAACAGCAACTGCTAAACACTCTAGTGGGTTCTTCCTCGTCGCAGTTGATTCCGACACACAGACGGAGCTAGAGGCAAACTCCACCGGCACGTCAGTCGCTGGTGTTCTTTTTGGAGAGGATCCTGCTGCAAATGGTAACCGCGTTCGCGTTGATCAAGGATTAAACACAACTGCCATATCCCCCGGCCGCACAATGCCACCAGTTCTACTGGAAACACAATACCAAATCGAGATGGATAACAGGCTTGGCTTCATCGTTAGTCCTCAAATGGCTCAACCAGCCTCAGTGTCTTTTGTGGATGACGATAATATGGCAACATATTATTTGTCTAGAGGTACTGATGCTGAATATGTACGCAACAATACTGACACTACTAACTCTTCAAATCAAGTTATTAAAGGTCCTCGCGGAACTTTTATTGTTTTTAAAGTTAACTCGTCCTTGGAACTAAATACATCTGATTATTTGTTCGATACGATTGGGTCAACAGAAACCATTTCAACTTCGAAAACAGCTAGTCAAGAGTTTAAAACCATCAGATCAAATATTAGAATCACTGGAGTTAATACTGGATACCGTATCGACATTCCGGTTAAATTCTGCAAGAAACATGGATCACCAATCTAAAGGATAAGGATTAATAATGGCTACGACATTTAAAAACTTTCAGAGCAACGATTTAGCACAAACCAGAACCCTTCTCCACGAGGCAATCCCAATCACAGGTTCTATTGTATCGGGTACTTACGCTGAAGATAATATTAAAACTTATGGGCACGGAATGTTTTCTAGTGTTTATGATTACCCTTTCTTAAGTTCTTCTGCTAACCATATATTTGATACATCTGTTGGGATCTCAGCAGATTCTACAATATTCGCTACACTTACAAGCCAACAAGATAAGAAAAAGAATATTTATAATCAAATGGCTCAATATTTGGTGGGATATGATGATACTGGGTCGATTAAGAGATTCACGATTCCGGAGTCTTCCTCTGCCGGTCTCGCTGCCGGGATAGCCATGAATGATGTTTATTTTATTCCATTCGCTAGACTTCTATCAAAAGACGAGGTAAAGAAAGGTTCGTTTAACTTTGAAGTTGCAGTTAGTGCTAGTCATGGTCATGGTGGCCAACTATTCCAAGAAAGAATCAAACTGACAGACCACTCTGGGTCTGATGGTTATTATGTTGATTCGCCTGCCGGCGAATACGGCATTCTTTATGCTTCAACTTCGATTGGTAATGTATCCTTTGTTAATGGTGAAGATTCAACAACAGGTACGCAACCTCCCGCTGGCCTTATTTATTATCAAGCCGGAATAGCTGTTGTATCTGGTTCAATCTTTAATACTACTAACTCTGGTGGCTTGTTGCGAAACTTAGACGCTGCCTATTCTGTTATAAACGGCTGTGAACTAGGCGCCGGCTTTAGCAGATCGGGATTTGCAGCAGTTACAGCTTCTACTATTGATACTATGAATACCGGATTAAGAAACAGAATATTTAATATTTCATTCAATAATACAACTGAGCTTAACTCAACAATTTACTTCTGTCGAGCAAGTCACACTGATTTTAACTATAGTTCAAATCCAACTTATCTAAGTGGAAGTGAAATCAGGGTGAAAACGCGCCCATCTGATACGCCCGTTGCATACTTTACCTCTATTGGCTTGTACTCCGCAGACAACGAGTTGCTAGCAGTCGCCAAGTTGTCCGAGCCACTCCGTAAGGATCCCACGAATGAGTTAACACTCCGAGTGAGGCTTGACTACTAGGAGGTGCGAGTATGCCTCTTTATAAGTTTGGGGCCGGGGATGTATTTTACAATCAGTTAAGAACATATCCCAGTAGCTCGTTTTATATATATTCGGGTAGCGTTTATTATCAAAACAAGTCAACCGAAGTGGGCTCCACTGTTGCAAACGTCAATGGTGTCCCTATTGGCAACGTGAGCTTGTTTGAGCTTAATGTTGACCGCGCCGCAACCTCTACTGGCAGAATCATCGGTTTATCCTCATCTGTTGGTACACAAAACGTTGTGGATAACGGAACAATATATCCTTTCATAGAAAAAGGGTTATCCAAAGTAGGCTTCAAAGGTCTTACAAGAAAACAGTTTATCAACGACTATGCCCAAGGCGACGTTATAACCGGCTCCTATTTTATGTCTTCCAGCATAACAAGAAGATTGTATGCCTCAACCGCTGGTTTTAATGATACAAATAAAGACGGTGCTGCCTTGCGAAACAGTCTAGATTTTGCAAAACGATTAGGTCCGCACTATAACTTCCCATCGGGGTCTTCAGCAATTTTTACTAATGTTATTTATATCCCTTCTATTTTTTACGGATCAGAGATTAAGAAAGGCACTGTAGATCTTAAGTTTTATATCACAGGTACTCTTGTTGCCCACTGCCGAGACTCAAGATATGACGGCGCCCTTATTATGCAAGGAGATGCTGATTCTGCTCACTCCACACGCGCAACTGATGGTTTGACAGTTGGGTGCGTACTATATAACGAAGGCGCAATAATATTGACCAGTTCCGCCCGTATTTCGGATTTAGCATCTAGTCCAAATATTAAAGCATATTCTAATAGAACAAACACCACAACGTCAGATGCAGGTGGAAAATATACTTGGGAGCATTTTGGCCTTGGCTTACCCCAAGGTAATGACACATCATTAGAGCGCCTAACTACGCAAGCCTTTTTACAAAGCGCATCCTTTGGTTTAGAGTTCGCAGGCACCCACAAAATCCCAACCGTCACAATGCTTGCCAATGCAAACCGAGGCGAGCTAAACTATACAAATAATCCAACGTATATTGAGTTCGGCCAAACAACTTACAACCCAGTAACAAGTTCTACATTCTTTGGCGAACAGCAGTTGAATATCAAGAATATTCACTCTTCTTCCTATTCGGATCCTACTGGAAGCCTAAAGAAAACCACATATATTACAAAGATTGGTATTTACGATGATAAGAAAAAACTTATTGGTATTGCATCTGTTGCCAAGCCTGTCAAGAAAACTGAAGATAGAGACTTGACATTTAAAATAAAACTTGACATCTAAATATAATCGTGTTATAATATAGTATGATACTTGGTTTAGACATTTCCACAAGCATTACTGGATACACTCTCCTAGACGGAGATAAGATAATCCTTAATGGTGCTTGGGACACAAGAAAATACAAAGACTTTTTTAAAAAGGTCGTTCATGTTAGGGACGGCCTTGAAATTATAAGGAAAGAATATGGAACACGGATTACAGCAGTTTACATCGAGCAGTCGCTCCAATCATTCAGGTCAGGGTTTTCGTCTGCAAAAACTCTCTCCACTCTTTCTCGTTTTAATGGCATCGTCTCTTGGTTGGTTTTTGATCAATACAAAATCACGCCTGAATACCTCGCGGCTACGTCTGCCAGAAAACTTTGTGGCATCAAAGTTCCCCGAGGACAAAAGGCAAAACAAGTTGTTTTAAACTTTTTGGTTGACAACGAGCCTGCTTTCGTGTTAGAATATACTCGTAACGGTAATCCTAAACCCGAGTGCTACGATAAAGCAGACTCAATAGTGATTGCCAAGGCGGGGGCCATATGCGAGCAGAAAAACTCAAAATAATAAAGAATGTTCTTGGACGAGGTTACCAGTCTGGTGATGAACACCTATTCGGCTGTCCGTTCTGTGGTCATCATAAGAAGAAGATGTCCGTTAATGTGGACAAATCTGTGTTCAAATGTTGGATTTGTGACAAGTCGGGCCGTGATCTAGGCTACATTGTCCGCAAGTTTGGAACCAGAGAAGATCGTGACGAATGGTCCAAGTATGACGACCGTGTTGAGATCACAGATTTTGACTTCTTATTTGCGGAGCCTGAAGCCCCTTCTGAGCAACGCGTTGATTTACCCGAGCAGTTAGTCAGCTTAACGGGCAAGACGCCTTCTGTGGCCTCACAGATAGCTTTAAACTACTTATCAAAGCGTGGGATCACAAGAGACGACATCCTCAAATGGAAAATCGGTTATTGTCCTGACGGAGAGTATGCTGGTCGTGTGGTGGTGCCATCGTTTAACGAGAACGGCTATGCAAACTATTTTATTGCACGCTCATACGGCCAAGCTTGGCCAAGATACAAGAACCCACCTGCCTCCCGTGACATTATTTTCAATGAACTGTATGTAAATTGGGACGAGGACATAATTATAGTAGAGGGCGTCTTTGATGCCATAAAGGCTGGTAATGCAATTCCTCTTCTTGGATCAACGCTTCGCGAGAACTCTGCTCTTTTTCAAACCATTGTTAAAAGTGGGAATAGGGTGTTTCTGGCTTTGGATGAAGATGCATCCAAAAAAGCACGCAGCATTGCTCGCTTATTACTCAAGTATGGGGTAGAAGTTGGCCAGATAGATACATCTGGTGTCGAGGATGTCGGAGAGATGTCAAAAGAAGAATTTAAGCACAGGAAAAACAACGCGGCGATTATAGAGAAAGACAACTATTTATTGCAAAGGCTTTTTGCCGTTTAAAGGAATAATGTTATGAAAGTGACTCGGAAACAACTAAAACAGATTATCAAGGAAGAGTTAGAAGCTTCATTGGTGCAAGAAGCAGAAGGTGAGACGCCTCAAGATGTGGCTGATCGGCTCAAGAATATACCCGCCAGCTTTAGAATGAGTGTCCTAAACGACTTCCGCAACATGGCTGATGGTGACACAGAGATGGCAGAGTTCTATCCTCACGTTAAAGATCTTGCTGCTTTCGGCAAAGAAGTGCTACGATTGTTGGGCGCGTAAAGATGAAAACCACCAGATCTCAGCTAAGACAAATCATCAAAGAAGAAATAAACAGTATGCTGAACCGGCCAAGAACCGCAGAGCAGTTTCTGAAAATGATCAAGTCTCAGTTCAGGCTCGCGGGAACACGAAAAACTCTTGAAACGATGGCTAAATACTATGACGCAATGATTAAAGCCGCAGCCGAAAGAGCACCACTCAAGCCCAGTGACCCAAAAGAGATCGCAGCAGAGATTGGCATTGGACAGGATAGTCCTTATCTACAGTGGACAACCTTTCATCTAAATAAGCTTCAGCAAGTACCTAGAGAGGCTTACGAAATGCTGCCCGCAAGTGATGAACTCACTGCTATGCATTATGACCGTCTCACAATAAAAGATAAAAAGCGCGCAGACCGAGATGCAGAGTTATCTCGCCCACGGTCACCGGAAGAGAAAGAAGCCGCTGCTGCCAAGTTCGGCCAAGATATGGCCGCAGGAAAATACGGTCCACTGGACTAAGGAATCATATCGATGAAAATCACCAAAAAACTTTTAGAGCAAATGATTGAGGAAGCAGCATCGGAGTATGTCTACGGTATTAAAAATCCCGGTCGTGTTGCCAACCAATACAAAATAAAGACAATCAAGAAAGTTATCTTTGAAGAGTTGTCCACAAACCTTAACGAAGATGGCCACGAAGACACATCCTCAGCAATAAGAAAGTTGAAGACTTCTATTGAAGACGCAGGAGAAATCCTACAAGGTCTCCAAGCACACCAAGGAGATCTTCCCTCTTGGTGGATGGGCAAAGTAACTATCGCTGCTGACTATCTTAACAAAGCCAGAGACTACTTCCTTGTTTCCGGTGATGTGATGCAAGAAGAAGAGTTGGACGAGCGATGTCAAAAAGGTTATAAAACCCACGACACCCAAAAAACAAAACAAATGTTTGGAAAGACTTACCGCAACTGTGTAAAAGCAGAGGGTATGGAAGAGGATGCGATGGACGAGATCTTTGGCCTTACCAATAATATCTCCTCTAACATTCTACATCTAAGCAAAGAAGACCGAGCACTTATTGAGCGTGACCTCGAAGAGATCAGAGAGTTGGCGCAAATGGAAGTGATGGACGAGCGCAAACTAAAACCGACCGAAAAGAAGAAACTTAAACGACTTGAAAAAGAAGTTCCCAAAAAAGACTTTACTGACCAGTATGGAAAGGAAGGCGAATCTATTTACTATGCCACATTAACTAAAATGGCGAAAAAGGGCAAGAAGAAATGAAAATTACCAGAGAAAAACTAAAGCAAATCATCAAGGAAGAACTTGAAACTGCTCTTAATGAACAAACGCCCGCATATTATCAAGCCGGCAAGATTGGCGCAGGTATACCCGGCATTTTTAAACGCCTTAGCCCCGTTCCGGACTATCTGGTACAAAGCTATAAAGGAAAAAAGAAAGTCTATAACACGAATAATGGAAATATTGTGGCATTAGATGATAGGGGCATTCCTTTTGTTTCATATGCTGATGAGATGGAGAAGAACCCCAATGCGGACTACCAATTCGCGATAGATACGCTTAAAAAAAATGGCTATGTAGAAGCTTCTCTAAGTGTCCCTATGTCTCCGGCAAATCTTGATGCACTCACTCTCGGAACTATTAAAGGGGAAGAGGTCGATCGTGGCTATGTACAAAGAGCGCGCGCCAACTTTATGAATCAGGACAAAGATATCCCCCGGATTAAGCAAGTCATCGGCAAGAGAGAACTGTCAGATCCAAGTATGCCTAACTGGGACCCCAGCAAAAATCAAATAGTTTACTTGGGATCACGGACACTTAGTTCCGGAGGTCGGGAAATTTATTTTAAGACATCAAATACTCACAAGTATTATAAAGCATTGGCCAGATAAAGGAAATAATATTATGAAAACCACTAAACAACAACTTAGACAAATCATCAAAGAAGAGTTAGAGGTCGTCCTCACAAACGAGGAGGCAGGCGAACTCTTTGGCGAAGGCGTTGAAGCTCAGTTAGAAGAACAAGAGTTGAATGAAGACCTTGGTCAACTAGCTAATATGCTTGGCTCAAATCCTGAAGAACTAATGATTGTACTCAAAGGCCTTGGTCTCACTGCTGCAAACATCGGAGTCCCAGCAGCCGCCGGCGGAGTTTTGTATAAAATTATAGATATGATAAGGGATTACCGGGAACGAAAAGCAGAGCCCGAAGGCGAGCAAATGATGGAGCAAGAAAAGGTTGCTGGTGATGTCGCCCGCGTTGGCAAAAAGCTTGGTGGTGTTCAAGGTCTTGAAGCTCTTTTGGCAAGCATCAACAATCGTGATAAGTTTGAGGCTGTTTTAGCACAGTTTATTCAGATGGTTGCTAAAGAAAGACTTCAGCCCAACGATGTTAAAATGGGTGTTCGTAACGTTGCAGCAACGATTCTAAAAGGCAAGTAAATGAAAGACCTTATGGAAGGCTGGCGTGGATATCTTTCAGAACAAGAGGAAGAAGTCGGTGACCCAAAGGGGATAGAGACGTTTGAAGATCTTAAGAAACTTTTAAGATCTATTGAACTTAAAAGAAAGGGCGGCGCCGTTGGCAAGAAAGCACTTAGTTTTGCTGCGTCTCTTATACCGGGTGGATCAGCAGCAAAAGAGTTGTTTGATAATGCGAAGGATGTTAAAGAATTCTTACAAGATTTGTATACAGCAGATGATAACTTTAAAACACAAACTAGGCTTGACACCCTGAACATTGATGATAATGTTTCAAAAATTGTTGATGATCAAGTAGAGGCAGCATTTCTTAAAGTATTGCCAAATTTAATCGCAGATAAAACTGGACCTATTGGTGATTTTAACATTACTAAAGAATTGCAAGTTTTTCTAGCATCCAAATTTAATAATACAACAGTTAAAAAATAATCCTTGACAGTGAGCCTTTAGCAGGTTATAATAATAGTAACGAGGAAAATATGTCTAAAAGCTTAGTGGCTTCTATTGAAGCTCATGATTGTATTAGGACCACCTATTTTAAAATAAGACTATCTGATGAGGTCTTGGCCGGCCTTCAGGAATACTCAGCTAAAGTTTTATCGTCTCCAAGCGTGTATGAAGATTATACATATAGGTTAGCCGGCCACATAAAAAAGGGTAAACAATTACAAATTCCTTTAGAAACCAAAGAGACAAAAGATTTATTAAAAGTTTTATCCTCAGCCACCATACAATATTATAATAATTATTTATCTCGCGTGATGCCAAATCATGCACAAATACCTAAAGAAGAAAATCCATACGCTCTCAAGGGTGTAGAGGTTCAAGATCTGTGGTTAAACTCATATTTAGCTGGGGACTATAACCCAATACATAAGCATGGAACTGTTTCTCCTGTTGGGATGTCATGTTTTATAGTTGTAAGCGTACCAGATAGTATTAAAAATAAAAAACAATCTCATACTGTGGGTAAATCAGGCGGGATTACTGGAAACGATCATTTTGATGGACACACTTTACTAAAGTGGGGATATAACTTTGGTAGCGACAACGTATTTGATTCTTTAGAATACTCGCAGCAGGATTATGTAAAGCCGGAAGAGGGTATGATATACTTATTTCCACGATGGATGGATCATATGGTGTGTCCATTCCAAGGTCCGGGGATTAGAGTGACAATGGCCGCTAACATTAGTATATGGACAGATAGATATTATAAAATATATAATAATTCTAGTGAATAATCCTTGACAACAAGTCTGTAGCAGGTTATATTATAAGTATATTCAAGTAAGGGGTTACTTTGAAGATCGCACATATCGCGGATACACACATCCGCAACTATAAGTATCATAGAGAATATCGTGAGGTATTTGATAAAATCTATGATAAACTAAAAGAAGAGAAAGTTGACTACATTGTCCACTGCGGGGATCTCGCACACACAAAGACTCAACTCTCTCCTGAATACTTTGACTTGGCGACATCGTTCTTAAGGAACCTTGCCAACATTGCGCCGACCTATATCATTCTTGGAAACCACGATGGTAATCTAAAGAACGAACATAGGCAGGATGCGATTACGCCAATCGCAAATGCTTTAGACCATCCACAACTTCACCTGCTCAGAAACGCAGGCGAAACAGTGGTTGGGAATATAGCATTCAACGTTCTTTCTGTCTTTGATGAAGAGAACTGGGTGAAACCATCAAGTAAAGAACGCATTAACATTGCGCTCTATCACGGCTCTGTGTCTGGTGTTACAACCGATACAGGCTGGGTAATGACGCACGGTGACCATCCTATTGAGGTTTTTGAGGGGCACGATTATGTTCTTCTTGGAGACATTCATAAAACAAACCAAATCCTCGATGACGAGGGACGTGTAAGGTATCCGGGCTCCACTGTTCAACAGAACTTTGGTGAGACGGATGATAAAGGCTTCCTGCTTTGGGATATCCAGAGTAAAGAAGACTTTAGTTGTGAACACGTTGTAATCCCAAACCCCAAGCCTTTTGTTACTATAAACCTAACCCCCACTGGGCGTATGCCCAAAGGCTTGTCTGTGAAAAAGGGTGCCAGATTACGACTAGTTTCTAACAACAATCTGTCTCTTGAAGCGATGCGGAAGGCAGTAGATGTCGCAAAGCAACGCTTCAAGCCCGATACTATTACATTTCTTAATAGAGCAGCAGGCCAACGGGGGAACGTTGAAGAAATCACAGACAGTATTCAACAAGATGATATGCGAAACCCAGAGATCCAAGAAGAACTTATTCGTGAGTATCTGGTAGATTACCAAACCAGCGAAGAGCTAATGAAAAAGGTTTTGGATCTCAATACCCAATACATCAAGAAGGCTGAAGAGACCGAAGAAGTATCCAGAAACATCAAGTGGCGTATCAACGACCTACAATGGGACAACCTATTCAACTATGGTGATGGCAACAGAATTGACTTCAACAAGCTAAATGGCACCGTTGGTATTTTCGGCAAGAACTATTCCGGCAAATCCAGTGTTGTTGATAGTTTATTATATACTTTGTTTAATACTACATCAAAGAACGAAAGAAGAAATGTCAATATTATTAACCAGAATAGAGACGAAGGTTCTGGTGAGGTTGTGATATCAATCGGCGAGGAACAATATTATGTTCGCCGAGGGTCAAAGAAATATACAAAGCGTTTGAAAGGTGTTGAAACACTTGAAGCAAAAACCGATCTAGACTTCTTCAAGATCGATGCCAACGGAGAAAAGGTTAGTTTAAATGGACTCACAAGAAACGACACAGACAAAAACATCCGAAAGGTCTTTGGATCTTTGGATGACTTCCTTCTCACTAGTTTGTCTAGCCAGTTGGATAGTCTTTCCTTTATTAGGGAAGGCAGCACAAAACGCAAGGAAATCCTTGCGAAGTTTCTCGACTTGGAAATCTTCGAAAAGAAGTTCAGATTAGCTAAAGAAGACGCATCAGATATGCGAGGTGCTTTGAAACGCCTTGAAGGTAGGGAATACGATGCTGAGATAGAAACTGCCGAAGCAGAGCATAACGAATGCGAAGAAAACTTATATGACCAGAAAGCCATATGTGAGGATCTCCGAGGCGAGATTGGGATCCTTTCTAAGAACATTACCGAGATAGACACCAAGATAGAATCTATTCCAGCAGAGGTAATAAACATTGCTCAGGTCAGAGTAGATATCAAAGACAAGGCAGCAACTCTCGCTAAAACACAGGAACAACTTACACAAGAAAAAGACAATCTACAAGAAAAGAAAGATCTTATCTCTAAGATAGAAGAGTTCTTGGAGAGTTATGATATTGATGACCTGAAACAGAAAGAAAAGAAATCAGATGATCTATGGGTTAAAATCGTAGATCTAAAGAAAGAACTACACCGAATAGAAGAAAAGGTTTCTTCCCTGAACGATCCTGAGTTTTTAAGAGGTTGTAAGTGTCTGTTCGAAGCAGAAGCAGCCTTAAAGTTAAAGCCAGACGTAGAAGAGAAGATAGGGATTTTTTCTGAAGAGCACACAGCTTACGACGCTCCAAGTATTGATAAAAAGATTGAACAGTATGGCTCTCTTGTGTCTAAGAAAGATCAATCAACAAGAGACATTACAACTACCGAACTCACAATCGCCCGTAAGCAAAACACTATCAATACTCTGATGGCAGAGTTATCAGTGCTTAAAACCAAGAAAACATCTTATGAAGATAATAAAGAAGCAATTGAGAATCTTGAAGCACTCCTTAGCGAGAAGAAAACTCACAGAACAAGCCTCTCCACCAAGGAGAGGGAACTAGAAACCTGTGAAGATGAGATCATAAAGTATCACAGAACGGTTGGTTCTCTAGAACAAAAGGTTATTAACATCAAAGATCAGAAGAACGACTACCTTGAACTTCGTGAACAGTTCGCAGCATACGATCTTTACATGCGCTGTATGCATCCTAATGGTATCGCATACGATGTCATCAAAAAGAAACTTCCAGTTATCAACCAAGAGATAGCAAAGGTTCTTACAAACTTAACAAACTTTGAAGTCCTCTTTGAAGAGGATGGAAATAAGCTTGATATCTTTATCAAGCATCCGAAGCACGACCCTCGTCCACTCTCTATGGCTTCGGGAGCAGAGAAGACAATGGCCGCAATGGCCATCCGTCTTGCTTTCCTTGCAGTGTCAAACCTGCCTACAAGCGACATTATGGTGCTTGATGAACCGGGGACAGCATTGGACGAGGAACACTTACAAGCATTCACCCAACTTTTGGATATGATTAAGGTACATTTCAAGACAACACTTTTGATTTCCCATTTGGATTCATTAAAAGATGTTGTTGATTTAACTCTTGACATTTGCAAAAAAGAAGGTTATGCTTATATAAACCAATAACTATTTATTACATTGGAGGTAATATGAATATGATTAAGGGAGCAGTCGATAAAACTTTAGAAAAGGTTGTATCGCGTAAGCTACTTGTCTGGGCAACAGCAACCGGTCTCGCGGCTGGTGGTTTCTTGACTAGCGGAGATTGGGTAACCATCTCGGCTCTTTATCTCGGTGGCCAAGCAGTCATCGATGCCGTTGTTAAACTCAAGGCAGCGTAATGAGAAGCCTTATGAGATTCATAGGCACCTATTGGAAGGAGATCGCGATAGCTTCGTTGTTATTTGCGGTCTCCTTCTTCTGGTGGCAAGACCACAAGGGTCTGGTTGATGCATACGACGCGTCTGTAGAGAGCTACGAGACAAGATTGAAGGAACTTAAAGAGAGCCATCAACGCGAGACTGAACGCAAGGCAGAGGCTCTTGAAGACTACAAGGCAAAGCTACAAGAACTTGAGATGGAATACACAGAGTATCAGCAAGCTGTAGCAGAAGCTAAATTTGAAAGAGTACAAGATTTTGTAACTCTGAGACAAAGCAATCCAGATCAACTGATCGTGGAAATTGAGGCAAAGTTTGGTTTTGAGCACGTTGATTAAAACACTATTTTTATTTCTTTTGATGATCCCTGTTGCTTACGGTGGCGATGGTAAGTTTACTCTTGTCCCGCAAGGAGGGGTTGTCCCGTTTGAAGCAACCTGTTTCGACACAGAAGCCACAGCCAAGTTATTAACTTGGAAAGAGTTTCTAGCAGAAGAGATGAAAACCAAGTGTGAATACGAAAAGCAAGCTTTGGTCTTAGACACAGAGCTAGTGATTACAAATATGCAGATCACTCTTGACGAAACACGAGTTCGGTATCAGGTAGAGATTGATACACGAGATAAAGAACTAGAAACTCTGCGTGACATTATCAAGAAAAACAAAAAACTAAACATACCTGTTGTCGTAGCAACCTCTGTGGCCGTTGGCTTTGGAGTTGGATTCGGCACTTATCATTTTGCGAGTCGGTGATGAGCAAGAAAGATTTAGATTTAAACGACATCGCTAGATATGAAAAAGCGATCGCAAAGAAATATGGCCCCAAAGCCATAGAAAACCCAAGGAAATATTGGAACGATGAAAAAGAAAAGTCTTATCAAGACCAGATTAAAAAGCTTGCCGAAAAAGAGCGTTCATTCGAAGAAAAGGATGATAAAGTAGAAGTAGACGGCTTTTTAATCTCCAAAAAACTACTTAATAAAGACACGACTAGGAGAACTTGTCCAGTTTGCAAAACATACTCTTTTAAAATAAGAGATGATGTATTTATGAATAAGTTTGAATGTTGTGAAAAGTGTTATGTGCAGTGGATTGAAAATCGAGAAGATCGCTGGTTGACAGGCTGGCGCCCAAATAAACAGGAGACAGATTAATGGCTACAACAATGGAAATCGTTAGAGGGATCTCGCAGGTGATGGCAAACACCTATGATGGAGCCCTTGATGAAAACGGTGAGCCAATCAAGGTTGGACTTAAAAGAGAAGAAGGGCACCCTATTCATGACTCAAGAGTTATGGATGGCTTCAAGGTGTCATTCCCGGCCAACCAACTTTGTATTCATTACCATTCGGAGGTCAGACTGAAAGAAGTTTACGCAAACGGTTTTGAGTCAGATCTAGAACAAATGATTGAAGATATTGCTTCGTTCCTTAAAAAAGAATATAGAAAAGTCACTGGCTCTACGCTTAGTCTAAAGAAGGTAGGCGAGCTTGACGCTATAGTGCAAAACACATCCCGCATCCGAACTTGGGTTCAGGCTAAGTGTTTTTATGATATTGGTGGTCTCGACGATACTACAGAGGGCATTAACGATCCTTCAGACGATCGACTCGAAGACAATTTTCGTAAGTTCTTAGAAAAAGATGCAGGAAACAAGCGCCCAAGCAACGACAAAACCAAAGCACCAACTCCGGGCCAGCCCGTTTACGCAGGTAACGGCAAAGTCCACGCTAGAAAGGATGTAAACAGCACTTACAAGGCTGAGTAATGTCAGCGGGTCTAACCAAAAAAGAAACTGTCAAAGAGATAGTTAAGTGCGGTAAAGACCCCGCTTACTTTATTAACAACTACGCTAGAATCTCGCATCCCCTGAAAGGTCTGATACCATTTAAAACGTATCCCTTTCAGGATGATTTGCTTGTAGACTTTAACGACTACCGCTTTAATGTTATTCTTAAAGCACGACAGCTAGGCATCTCGACCATCACAGCCGCGTATGTTGTGTGGTTGATGTTGTTTTATCGAGACAAGAACGTCTTGGTTATTGCAACGAAGTTCCAGACCGCAGCTAACCTAGTCAAGAAGGTTAAGAACATTATGCAGAATGTTCCCCCTTGGCTCCGTATTGCAGAAATTAAAATCGATAACAGAACTTCGTTTGTTTTAACCAATGGATCAGAAGTTAAGGCCGCATCCACATCTGGTGATGCTGGTCGTTCGGAAGCACTCTCACTTCTTATTATTGACGAGGCCGCACACGTTGACGGCCTTGAAGAGTTGTGGACTGGTTTGTATCCTACACTATCAACTGGTGGCCGCTGTATTGCTTTGTCCACACCAAACGGTGTTGGTAACTGGTTCCACAAAACATATACCGAATCAGAACAAAATGTAAATGACTTTCACCCAACCAATCTTCCTTGGGATGTTCATCCCGACCGTGATCAAGAATGGTTTGATAAAGAAACTAGAAATATGTCTCGCCGTCAAATCGCGCAAGAGCTTGAGTGTAGTTTTAATGCATCAGGTGAGACTGTCATACATCCGGAAGATTTAGAAAGACTCGTACTAAATGTTAAAGATCCGATATATAGAACCGGCTTTGATCGTAATCTATGGCTGTGGGAACAGTATAGCCCGGAGGCCACATATATGATGTCTGCCGATGTTGCCCGAGGCGATGGAGCAGATTTTTCTGTTTTCCACATAGTTAAATTAGAGACTATGGAGATTATAGGTGAGTATCGTGGAAAACCAAACCTTGAGGAATTCGCTTCTATTCTTGATTCCACAGGTAGAGAATTTGGTAATTGTCTGCTGGTGGTTGAGAATAACAGTTTAGGGATATCAATCCTTGAGAAGTTGCAGGACCGGTCGTACCCCAATCTTTATTTTTCAATAAAGGGTACGCACGAGTATATAGACCAGCTACGGGCCGAATCAATCAGCAATTCAGTTCCCGGTTTTACTACCTCCTCTAAAACTCGCCCACTTATCGTAGCGAAAATGGAAGAATTCATACGAAATAAACTAATTACAATATATTCTTCACGCATCGTAGACGAGTTTAAAACATTTATATGGAATAATAATAGAGCACAGGCTATGAGAAGTTATCACGATGACTTAGTTATGGCATTAGCAATAGCATGTTGGGTAAGAGACACAGCTTTAGAGGTTAATAAAAAAGACGTAGAATATAAGAGGGCTATGATGGACTCGATGAGAATAAGCACTAGGCAAATAAAGACAACTATACCGGGCATGGAAGGACACCAACAAGGTGTCTGGAATGAAAAAGCTAAAAAAGAATTGCAAGAACATAAAGAGTTCATTTGGCTCATTAAGGGATAAATAAATGGCAAATCAAAACAGAAATCCAAGAAATCCAAGATCAGAATTATTTAAATCTCTAACAAGAGTTTTTTCTGGTCCGTTAACAACACGACGCACACAGACTGGCCGAAGGATCAGGAGGTACCAGCTAGACAAATATCAGAGTAGATTTACTTCAGCTAGTGGTCAATCCTTTAAAACATTCAGATCGACAAATGCATACAATATGCAACTAGGGATAATGAATCAACATAATCGCGCTGAACGATATGTTGATTTTGACCAAATGGAGTACACACCAGAGATTGCGTCTGCACTTGATATTTATGCTGATGAGATGACTACGCATTCTTCTTTACAGCCAATGTTGCATATCAAATGTTCTAATGAAGAAATAAAAGCTGTTCTCGATTCCTTATATCATAATATTCTAAACATTGATCATAATCTTTTTGGTTGGTGCCGTTCGATGTGTAAGTATGGAGATTTTTTCTTATACCTTGATATTGATGATAAGTATGGTATCAAGACGGGTATCGGACTTCCATCGCGAGAAGTAGAACGCCTCGAAGGCGAGGACGAAACAAACCCAAACTACGTTCAATACCAGTGGAACTCTGCCGGCATGACTTTAGAAAATTGGCAGATGGCTCACTTTCGTATTCTCGGGAACGATCGATATGCCCCTTATGGTACTTCAGTCTTAGAACCCGCACGTCGAATCTTTCGACAGTTGATTCTTTTAGAAGATGCTATGATGGCTTACCGTATCGTCCGCTCTCCAGAGCGACGAGTAGTTAAAATTGATGTTGGTCAGGTTCCTCCAAACGAGGTGGAGCAATATGTACAAAAAGTTATTAGCTCAATGAAACGTAATTCTATCGTAGACGAGACAACAGGCCGCGTCGATCTTAGATACAACCCTCTTTCAATCGAGGAAGATTATTATATTCCTGTTCGCGGAGATTCTAAGACAGAGATTACATCATTACCCGGTGGCACATTTACCGGAGATATTGACGATGTTAAATACCTTAGAGATAAGTTATTCTCCGCATTAAAAATCCCAGCATCTTATTTAACAAACGCTGAAGGTGCCGATGAAGATAAAACTACGCTCGCTCAGAAAGACATTCGCTTCGCAAGAACCATTCAACGCTTGCAGAGAGCAGTTGTTTCCGAGTTAGAAAAGGTTGGTATCATTCACCTTTATACTCTTGGGTTTAGAGATGAAGATTTACTTAGCTTTAAACTACAACTTAATAACCCATCCAAGATCTCAGAACTCCAAGAGTTAGAGCACTGGGACAAGAAGTTCTCTGTTGCAGGAGCAGCCACCGAAGGCTTCTTCTCTCGCCGTTGGGTTGCAGAGCATCTGTTCAATATGTCCCACGAAGAGTTTGAAAGAAATCAAAGAGAGATCTACTACGATCGTAAATTTGATGCTTCACTTGCAGCCGTTGCAGAAGCAATGCAAGAAGAGGCAGCAGGAGCAGGCCTTGGTGACCTTGGGGGAGACGAAGGTCTTGGCGATCTCGGTGATGATCTTGGTGATGATCTTGGAGCCGACCTCGGTGATCTTGGTGGGGACGAACCTGCCACCGCAGCGCCAGAGGAACCAGAGATCGGAGATGATCCGCTCTTAGCAGCACCCGGCCGTCGAGAAGATGAGGGTTATACAACACCCGGCTCGAAAGGAAAAGTATACCGTCCAGTTAAAAAAGGCAGAGACAATCGAGCAAAGGGTGCAATGAAGCGCCATAGGGCTTCGGTTGCTGGTGTAAATATGGACCCTCGTAAAACTTTTCCCGGTAAGAGTGGTTATGGAGGCTTAGATTCCTTAGCCAAGGGGATGTTTGAGTCGCGAGAAACTAATTATGACAATGAGTTTGCAATCGAGGAAGAAATTCTACAGACCACCAACTTTGAAGTTAAAAGTCTACTAGAAAGTTTAGGTAACTCAACGGAGATTAAAAATGAAACTAAAGCACAATAAAAAGAGAAACACTGCTTTTTTGTATGAGGCACTTGTCAAAGAACTAACAAAAGCCATTGTTAATAAAGATGTAGAAAAGAAAAATGCTTTAGTTTCTACACTAAAGGAGAATTTCTCTGCTGGCAAAATCCTCTACAAAGAGATGGAGCTTATTAAAGCCTTGTCTGAAACCAAGAAGGTGGACATGTTCACAGCAGAGCGCCTGCTTTCGGAATCTGTTTTACGGTATTCTAAGTTGGACGCAGATAAAATATTTGAAGCCCAGTCTAAACTTATTGAAAATATTAATAAAAACTTTGGCAAGAAAGTTTATAGCAACTTTGTCCCAAACTACAAACATCTTGCTACTATTTGGCAGTTGTTTACACAAAGCACGTCGGTGAAAGAGAAGGTACTCTTAGAGAAAGCTTTGGTATTTTCTATGACTGCAAGAGGCAAAGAGCCCGTTAAAGCAAAACAAATGCCTCACGTTGATAAACTAGTATTTAAAACTGTTATTGAAAATTTCAACAAATCATATGATGGTGAACTCCTTATAGAGCAAAAAGAATTATTGAATAACTATATTGTTTCCTTCGGCGCTAACGAAGTAGAATTCAAAGCATACCTTAATGAAGAACTAGGAAGACTTAAGAACGAAGTCACCATTCTTAAAGAAAAAGAGGTAATGCTTGAAAATAAAGATCTTACCGGTAAGTTGGAAGATGTTAGAGCTACGCTCGATAGATTCCAGACTAAAAAGGTTAACCCTGCGATGCTAGAAAAGGTCATGCAGGTACAGAAACTTGTAAAGGAATGTGCTGAATAATGGCCATCAAAATCACAGTTGGTTCTAAGCAATCACCAGAACCTAAAAAAGCAGACCCAATAGCAGAAGTCGAACTTCAAATAAGAAGAGCCGCTAATGGTGATTACATTATCTCTGACCACGCTGATATCGACATTATTGTGATGAAAGGTAAAAATAAGGTTTTGGTAATCGCTAAAGACATTATGTCAGAGATGGTATATGGAGCACAAGATAGGTTATTTTCTTTCTTAATTAAGAAGGGCCTCGTATCCCCCGACTCAGTTCAGGGTGGTTCGGTTTATGGTTCAATGGAAGGGCAACTATTACCATCTGATGAACTAGATGTCGTTAACATGACCATACTTAATATCTCAAAATATATAGATGAAGAACGTCCATACTTTGAGTTTGCTGAGAAATTTGATGAAATGGAAACAGAATACTTTACAGAACCAGAAGAGGAAGACTCAACTGAACTTGGTGAAGTTCCACAAGAATCTGAAAAGGGGACGATCCGCCCCGGCTATACTTACGGCCCTTACTGGCAATCTTACACTTATTAAGAGGTTAATATGGATTTATTGTGGTTTGCGCTCGCTTGCTACGGCTTGACTTTTCTTGTCGTGTATGCGAGCATTTTTAATAGAATCCGACCAAGCAAAGAATGGCTTGGTGGTTTCGGCAAGTTATTTAACTGTTCCCTATGCTTTGGCTTCCATGCAGGGTGGTTTTTATTCGTCATTAACCGTTGGACAGAACTATTTACTTTTGACTACACTGTTGCAAACTTTTTTATTTGTGGCTGGGTAGGAGCCGGAGTTTCTTACATTCTTTCAATGATTGTTGGTGACGAAGGTATAAGGTTAACAAAGGAGTGAACAATGCGACGTAGAAATATACCAGATGTTCGGCGCTGCTGTAGCGGCTCTTAACTCGGGCGGGTAGCGCCCGCTAAATGTCGTTTGGAGATAACAATGGGAAAAACACTTTTAAGAGAATATTACGCACTTTGTGATGGTGGTGTCTGTCAAGACATGCTAACCGAGGATGAGAAGAAACTTATGTCCGCTGGCAAGAAGTTTTTTATGACCGGTTGTATGCAGAAGTTTGACACACCAAACGGCAACGGACGCGTGTATTCCAAAAGTATTCTCCAACGTGAAGTGGAAAACTATTGGAAACTTGTCAAGGAGCGCAGAGCACTTGGCGAGTTAGACCATCCAGATGATTCAGTCATCAACTTAAAAAACGCATCTCACCTTGTAACCGATATGTGGTGGGATGGCGAAGCCCTTATGGGTAAGGTTGAAATCCTGAATACTCCTTCAGGCCAGATTCTTAAACAACTTGCCGAGTCAGGCGTAACATTAGGAATCTCATCCCGAGGCCTTGGTTCTGTCCGCGAAGTCCGTGGCACGACAATGGTTGAAGATGATTTTCAACTTATCTGCTTTGATTTTGTTTCCGAACCATCTACCCCCGGCGCCTTTATGCAGGTGAAAGAGGGGATGCGAGAGCACAAGGAACCAAACATTTTCACCAAAGCAGACAAAATAAACAGAATCTTAAATGATATTTTGAGAGATTGAGATGAAAAGAACAGAACTTAAAAAACTAATAAAACCATTAGTGAAAGAATGCGTCCAAGAAACCATTCTAAACGATGGCCTCTTATCTAACATCGTATCAGAAGTTATGCAAGGGATGGGCAACCAGTTCCTTGTGGAAAATAAAGAACAGATTGTTTCTACAATGTCTAATGAAAACAGTGTCCAAATAGAACAGTTGAAAGAAAGACAAAATGAAACAAGAAAACGCCTACTTGACGAGATAGGTAAAGAAACTTATAACGGAGTGGACCTTTTTGAAGGTACAACACCTATCAAAGATAGCGGAGAATCATCAATAATGAGGCAAGCAAGTCCGCTGTCCGGACAAGCCCCTGACGATTCTGGAGTGGATATTTCATCTATTGTAGCGTTAGGTGGAAAAAATTGGAAAGCTTTAACAAGTAACTAACTATTTAATGTAAGAGAGGTAATACGATGCCCATAGATGCAAGTACTCAAATATTCGGTGGATCCTATGGAGTAGGATTTAACAACGTTGGCAGTTATCAGGCCAGCGCAAAACCATACATCAAGACTGAACTTGTCGTTCCTGCCTCATCTAGTGATGCATCAACCGCTTTGGAAATAAGTTTTCCAAAGGTAACAAAGTTTATCACGGTTCGTAATGATGCAACTTCAGCAGCCGGCGAAATAAGATTAGCTTTTGCGTCAGGCGGCTTGGGCGCAGACAAAGACGGCGGGACGTCAGCTAATAACTATATTAAGATCGCACAATCCGCATCATTCTCAGCCGATTTTAGAGTGACAAAGATTTATCTAATGTCTGACAAAAACTACACAACTAATGCTACTGTTATTGCCGGCCTTACACAAATAGAATCTGCAAGACTGCCTGACTCTTGGAAGGGTGACACCGGCGTTGGCGACTAATAAATAAGAGGAATAATGAGCTACCATAATAAAAGAGGTAATCGAGGGCGCCCCCCAAGAAAGTTTTTTCACGAAGGGAAACACCCTTCCCACGTTACCACTTACGCCAAAGAAGGCGAACATCCTGAACGCACTATAAAGCGATTTCTTAAGAAGTGTAAAAAAGAAAAAGTCATAGAGCAAGTAAGAAAATACGACTATTACGAAAAGCCATCTGTTAAGCGAAAAAGAGCTAGAGCCCGCCGCCAAGCGGTTCTAAAAAAGCTAAATGAGCAAAACAAGAAGACTTAAGGGTTTTTCTACAAATAGGGTACTATTTATTTATGACAAAATAAGTGTTTCTAACACGAGGATTCAAGCATGCCAACACTCCTAGAACAAGCTATTATCGACGCAGAAGAACTTAGAGAGGCCGCGTTAAAGAACGCCGAGTCTACTATTCTGGAAAAGTACAACAACGAAGTAAAGAATGTTGTTGAAACTCTTCTGGAACAAGAAGAAGAAATGGAAATGATGGGCGCGATGGAAGAGCCCGCCTTCGCTGCTGCTGAAGAAGAAGAGATGTGTCCTTGTCCTGACAAGGAAGAAGAAGAAATGGTTTCTTTTAGCTTAGAAGATCTTAAGAATATGGCCGACGACCTAGAAGGCACTTCCGTTATGGGTGAGCCAGAAAGTCAAGAAGATCTTATGACCGGTCTTGGAATGGAGCCCGACGACGAAGACGAGACTCTTCCCCTCCAAGAGGAGTTTGAGTTGACTGAGGAAGATGTTGAACTCGATGAAGAGATGATTAAAGAACTCGTTGAGGAATTAGTTGTTGATGTGATGCCTGTTAAAACTGGCTGGCTCGCAACCCCACAAGGTGAAATGCAATACGCAGAAGAATTAGAATTGGCTAGATTGGCCGGCACGGAGGCCCAAGAGCAAATGAAAGCTCTTAAGGATGCCCACGACCGTCTAACCATTACAAACGAATCTTTGACAAGCGACAATAGAAAGCTTGTTGGGGGCATTTTAGCATTGAAAGAGAAGGTTGAAGAAACCCTCTTGGAAAATGCGAAACTTCTCTATATGAATCAGGCATTGAATAGTGCCTCCCTGAATGAGCGACAAAGGTCAAACGTTGTCGAGTCTATTCGCAAGGCTGATTCTGTTGAAGAGGCGAAGGTTATATATGAAACCCTTCAAAGCGCAGCGGGCGACTCTACTCGTAGAAAGCCAAAATCGTTGAGCGAAGCAATCAGTAGGCCTTCATCGACATTGCCAAGACGAAGAAAAGAAAGAGCGCAAGGGGATTCCGTTGCGAAGGATCGATTCCAAATTTTGGCAGGACTTAAATGACAGAATAATCCAATTAAATTAATTAAAAGGAGGTGATTAAAATGTCAATATTAAATAAATTAACTGAAGGAATCGTGAACCGCGATCTCCGTCAGGAAGGCGATGCCCTTATCTCTAAATGGGAAAAGACCGGTCTCCTCGAAGGACTCAATAATGATTCTTCGAAGAACGGAATGGCCCGACTTCTTGAAAATCAAGCCAAGCAGCTTCTGAAAGAGGCTTCTTCTATGGCAGCAGGCGATGTGGAAGGTTTTGCTTCCGTCGCATTCCCGCTCGTTCGCCGCGTGTTCGGTGGTCTTTTGGCCAACGATCTCGTTAGTGTTCAGCCGATGAGTCTCCCAAGTGGTCTCATCTTCTTCATGGACTTCACTTACAGTGACAGTCGTCTCGGTCTTACCGATGGTGAGTCTGTCTACGGTGGTGGTGTTGTGGCTAAGGGCATCCAAACAGGTGTCACGGATGTTAAGGAAAGTGGTGGTGGTTTCTACAACCTTGCCAATGCTTACTCGCATCCTACTGCCTCTGTGACTGTCCAGATGGACAATGTTGTTGTCGCCGGTTCAACCGTTGCGGCTACCACTACAGATGCAAACAAGAAGCTGATTCGTTTCGACCCGGACATTCTTGGTGATAGTACAAACCGTATTGCTGTTTTCAAAGGCGACAATGTTGTTGGTACTGATCTTCCAAATCTCAACAGAGATATGGTGACTGCAATCGAGGCAACGGCTGGTACGTTCAACCTTGGTAACGGTACTCAAGCTCGTCGTCTGACTTTCATCGATGCCGATGACAAGTTGAACGTCGTTTTCTTCAGAACTGGTGGCGCTATTACAGATCCAACCAGTACACAGACTCTCGTTCTTAGTTACCCAATTGCCGATAAGTTCGACAATGGTGGAGCTACTCCGGGTTCTGTGGTCGGTGGCGATCCTTGGGGCCTTGAAGAAGCTACTAATGCTACTCAAGCTTCCTCTGCATCAGGCGCTGGAGCCAAAGATGTCATCCCTGAGATCGACATTAAGGTGGACTCGGTTGCTGTGACAGCGATGACCAAGAAACTGAAGGCCAAATGGTCGCCAGAACTCGGTCAAGACTTGAATGCATACCACAACCTCGACGCTGAAGTTGAGTTGACCTCGATCCTGTCGGAGCAAATTGCTCTTGAGATCGATCGTGAGATCGTGAACGACTTGATCCAAGGTGCAACTGCTGGTACATTCTACTGGTCGCGCTCTCCGGGCCTCTTCGTGAACCGCACAACTGGTGTTGAAATCGGCGCTGCTTCGGCTGCTCCTGACTTCACTGGTACGGTTTCCGAGTGGTATGAAACCCTCATTGAGACCATCAATGATGTGTCGGCTCGTATTCATGTGAAGACTCTTCGCGGCGGTGCAAACTTCCTCGTGACCTCACCTGAAGTTGCTAACATCCTTGAGTTCACCGCTGGCTTCCGTGCTAGTGTGACTGCTGACTCCGATCGCGGTACCGCAGGTGCAATCAACGTCGGTTCTATCTCTAAGAAGTTCGACATCTATGTCGATCCTTACTTCCCACGGAACGTCGTACTCGTCGGCCGTAAGGGTGGTAGCTTCCTTGAGTCGGGCTATGTTTACGCTCCGTATGTGCCCCTACAGGTCACGCCAACTATCTTCGGCACCGAGGACTTCGTACCTCGTAAGGGCGTCTTGACGCGCTACGCCAAGAAGATGGTCCGTCCTGATATGTACGGTCTGGTTATTTGTCGCGGACTCCTTGGTGAAGCTGGTGCAACTAGCTAATCCATAAAGATTGCTTGACAATCTAACCCGCTCTCTTCGGAGGGCGGGTTTTTTTATGCTTATACTAAACTAAGAAACTATTTATAAGTGACTTGGAAATACTCTCCGGGGTCGAGGCCACTGACCCTTGAAGAAATCTGACCGAAGTGGCTGGTCTTTTTTCGTGATTATTAACAAGTTATCGATAACTTAACTTAAAAGGAGAAATTAAAAATGGGAAGTCGAAGAATAGGATTAGCGCGATTTGAGGCGTTGCTAGAAGCGGTCGATAGAGACCTCAATCTTGAAAACTCAACATTAACTAACTGTACAATCACAACAAACGCAGCGTGTACTTTCACCGGTACAACCCGTCTGCTTCACACCTCTGGCGTCATCAGACACCAAGGCGCCGAAGCGACGACTGCCGATGATACGGCGGTTGTCACAGCAGCAAACGTTTTGACACAAATCGTCAAGTGTACCCCCGGAGCCGACCGAAGCAAAGCTACCGATACAGCAGCTAACTTTGTTTCAGGGCTAAATCTAACAGCGGATAATGATTCGTTTGATTTTCACTTCATTAACTTAGCTACTGATGGAACATCTGCCGTTACGTTAACCGCCGGCTCAGGTGTGACTCTTGTCGGTCGTATGGTTATTATGGCACAGGATGCAGCCGAGGATGCAGTTGCGGAAGGTGTTGCTACTTTCCGTGTTCGTCGTACTGGCGCTACAGCCGTTACGATTTATCGTATTGGCTAGTATCATCTGAGACTATGAAACAGGCCCCCTTCCAGTTTTGGTTGGGGGTTTTTTTTATTGACACATATAACATATTGTGTTATAATAAAGTATTGAGACAAGGAGTAGGCATGTCAGAGACAGAGACAATAAATATTAGTCTACAAGATAGACTTGAGTTATTAGAGCAGCAAGTAAAAGAGTTAGTAGGACGACAAAACAATATATTGCAACATTTGCGAGAATTAATCTCAACACTCGCAGAAATCCAACCGGATTATTATGAAGAATAGAACTATTTATTATAACCCTCTGGGTTGAAGGAACAAAAAATGAAGTTTATATCACGCGCAAAGCGCAAGGCACTTGAAGAGAAGCTGGCTACACTCGATAAACAGAGTGCAGAAGCAAAAGAAATCAGGGGGAGCTTAGGCTGGGGTGAACCAGAGCCACCGGCACCACCACCTGCTCCACCTAAACCTAAAGCAAAGCCTGTTCCAAAAGCAAAGGCAGCACCGAAAAAGGCTCCCGCTGCTAAGAAGCCGGCTACAAAGAAAAAGACAACTAAAAAATAAAAGTAACTTTTAATAACGATTTGGTTGTTGGCACCCGGCCCCTCACCTTATTGGTGGGGGGTTTTGTTTTGTGTAAACTATTTATACTGTATAGGAGAAAAACGTATGGCTGTACCTACTCTAACACCTGCTAGCACGACAAGTAAGGTTATACTGACATCAACAGGTAGCACCGAAGCTACTGGCAACGGTGCAGCATCCGCAACTCATTATCCTTTTGGGATATACGTTGATACGACATCAGCCTTGTTCGATGCCAACTTCATTTCAGGTGCCTCAGATCAAGTTGCGTACACTTATAAAAAGCTTGGGGGTGATGTTCTAGATATTGAACTTACAGTAGGAAATGTTTACGCAGCCTACGAAGAGTCTGTTTTAGAATATACTTATCATATAAATAAACATCAAGCAAAGAATGTTCTTGGTAGCCTATTGGGCTTTGCCACTGGAACCTTTGATCATGACGGCCAAATGACCGGTGGCGATGCCTCTGGTTCAGCAGTTAACTTGGCTTTTCCTAAGTTTAAGGTTGAATATGCTAGGAAAGTTGGAGAGGGTTTTGCAGAAGAAGCAGGCATTGGCGGAGATAATACTTTTTACTCTGCATCGTTCGCTCTAACTTCTGGTGTGCAGGACTATGATTTACAAACAATTATATCACGATCCGCAACTACAAATGTAGACGAAGCATCAGGCGGGTCAGTTCCATACGCTGATTTGGTTGGCAATAGAAAAGTAAAAATTCAAAAAGTGTTTTATAAAACCCCCGGTTCTATGTGGAGGTTTTATGGTTATTATGGCGGTCTTAATGTAGTAGGCAATCTCAACTACTATGGACAGTATTCAGATGATAGTACTTTTGAAATAATACCTGTATGGCAAAATAAACTTCAAGCTATGGCATATGAAGACCATCTGTTTACAAGATTATCCCATTATTCTTATGAGCTTTTTAATAATAAATTAAGACTCTTTCCTATTCCTCATGGATTTATTCCTCATATGTGGGTTCAGTTTACGATAGATAGTCAGCCTTGGACAGAGGATTCAGACAGAAAGAATGGCACAGACGGTATTAATAACATGAACACTCTGCCGTTCGATAATATACCCTATAAGAACGTTAACGCCATTGGCAAGCATTGGATCCGTCGTTACGCTCTCGCGCTCTGTAAGGAGATGCTAGGCCAGATTCGCGGCAAGTTTGGTGGTAGTATCCCAATCCCCGGTGATAATGTAACTCTCAACTCAGCCGACCTCTTGGGACAAGCAAAAGAAGAGCAAGATTATCTCAAGGAAGAGTTAAAAACTATTCTAGATGAAATGACCTACAATGCCCTCGCAAAACAAGACGCTGAAAAGATTGAAGCCATAGACAAGGTGAACGGCGGTATTCCATTAATGATTTATCAGGGGTAAATAAATGTCAAACGAGAATAAATGGTCACAACCTGATGCCCCACCTCCCCCAATGTTTGCAGGGAAGAAGGAAAGAGATCTCGTAAAGCAAGTTAATGATGAACTGATTGAACGAGTCATAGGTCAAACCGTCGCCTATTATCCAATAGACACTCAAACAACAAACTTTCACTCTCTCTATGGAGAGGCTATTCACAAAAACTTTTTGCCTCCCATCCGAGTTAATGCTCTTGTAGAATTTGATGGGATAAACACAAAGTTCGAAAATAGTATAGGTTTAGATAAGACCACAGAGATCACAGTCCACTTCCATAAGCGGCGCCTAACCGAAGACCAAGACCTTTTTGTGCGAGAAGGCGACTTCGTGGTATACGGAAAGTTTTTCTACGAGATAGTTAGTTTATCGGAACCAAGACCGCTTTACGGTCAAGTAGATCATCTTTTAGAGATTTCTGCTAAATGTATTCGAGCACGAGAGGATTTATTCGATGCCAGTTAAAAAACCAGACTACTCGTTTACAGACTTGCCAGATCATGGCGATGTATTAAAAGACCTAACTTTTATGCCTTCAACCGCCGAGAATATCGATCAGGCCATATTTAAATTTATCAACGAAGAGCTTGATTTATTCACAACCACAAATAAAGGCAGAAAAAAGGTCCCTGTTATTTGGGTTTCGGCTGAACGAGCCCATCAAATAAAGAACAATCGAGACCTGCGAGATAACAATGGAGTGTTAAAGCTCCCGCTTATTACTGTCGAGAGAACAGGGCTAACGAAAGATCCAGCATTTAAGGGTACTTGGCAGGCACATATGCCAGATTTTGCCAAAAGCTACCACAGGGTTAGAAGGGTCAATGTTCCAGCAGCCAGAAGAATAAACCAAGAAAAAACGTCAAACTTTGCAAACGCTTTTTCAGCAAGAAAGTCAGGACAGAACCAACAAACTGGTATAGGACAACGAAACTTCCCAGCCCGGCCTAATAGAAAGAACCCAACGGTTCTAGAAACCATATACTTGCCAATACCTATATGGGTTAACGCAACTTATTCTTTAAAGTTAAGAACTCAATATATACAACAGATGAATGATCTAACACAGCCATTCTATACTTTTACGGGGCAGATGAATTCCTTCTTCGCAACTAACGAGGGTCATAGATATGAAGGATTTGTTGAAGGTGATTTTGGTAAAACAAATAATATCGCTGAAATGGGGGAAGAGGAAAGAACTTATGTTACAGATGTCAACTTAAAGGTTCTTGGTTATCTTATGGGAGAGGGTTCCAACGACAAAAAACCCAAGGTCACAGTAACTCAAAACTTTGTGGATGTTAAAATACCAAGAGAAAGAGTTATAGTTGGAGACATAAATGAGTTCTTGAGAGAGGATGAGGAAGGAAAAGGTTTTTATAGAGAGTAGGGTTTTTGCCCCCGCACAATACTATTTATAAAGAGAAAGGAACCATATTGAGACTATTTGGTTTAAGGAGACATAATAATGCCATCAGACGCTAGAAAATTTAGATTCGTATCCCCCGGTATCTTCATCAATGAAATTGATCAGTCACAGATCCCTGCTATCCCTGATGCAGTTGGCCCTGTAGTCATCGGCCGCGCCGAAAAAGGCCCCGGAATGATCCCAACAAAAGTTGGTTCATTTTCCGAGTTTGTCGAAAGATTTGGAAACCCACTTTCTGGTATAGGCACAGATGGTGATGTTTGGCGTCTAGGCAACGGCTACGCTGCTCCATCGTATGGCGCATACGCCGCACAAGCATATCTCCGAGCAGGCGTAGGTCCTGTTACTTTCGTCCGTCTCATGGGCACACAGTCTCCTGACGCCACTGAGGCTGGTAAAGCTGGTTGGACAACCACTGCTGCATCTCCTTCTACAGACCCCGCTACAAATGGTGGTGCTTACGGTCTCTTCATTTTTGATTCTGGGTCAGCCGTTGATACCGTTAACACTGGTTCTTTAGCAGCCGTATGGTACCTTAATAGTGGCGCAATCGTTCTTTCTGGTACTCTCGCAGGCGCTTACGACACAGGTGTTACCCAAACTACAGCCTCCGCAGGCGCTGTTATCAAGGCCACCAATGGCGAGTTTAAAGCGCAGATTTATAGTGCTGCTGGAACACCTGCTAGTTCAATCGAAGCCGAGACTGGCAAACTAGAAGATATCACCTTTAACCTTACTGAAGGCAGTCGGCACTTTATCCGTAACGTGTTCAATACGAACCCTGAGAACGCCGGCGCAATGGCAGACTCAAACAGTACTAAGACTTACTGGTTAGGGCAGACTTTTGAAAACTATATGGCCCGAGCCGGCAACGGTGGTTCTTCTTTAGCTGGAACAGATTCATATGGTGTTATTCTAGCGGTTGCTAACGGTGCTGGTGAAAACGGCCCTCATGAGCAAAGAATACCATACCGTGATGCTCACTCTGGGTGGTTCTTTGCACAAAGTCTCAACGCTGATACTGGCTCATATACACATGCAGCACAGAAGAAACTATTTAAGTTTGTTGGTATCAACGGCCATGGCGCTTGGTTGCACAGAAATCTTAAGATTTCTATCAGCAACATCAAAGCCCCCAGTAACGACAATGTGAAATATGGTACTTTCGACGTCGAGATTCGAAAAGCTCAAGACGGAGATCTTGGTCCAGTTATTCTTGAAAGATTCTCTAACTGTAACCTGAACCCTGTAAGTGCTAACTTCATCGCGCGCCAAATCGGTGATGTTTCATTAGAATTTGATACAACTGAAAATCGTTACCGAGAGTTTGGTGATTATCCAAATAACTCTGAGTACGTTCGTGTTGTTCTTCATGATAATGTTGGAACTGTAGACTCTAAATATCTTCCATTTGGTGTTTTTGGTCCGCCAAAATATCCAAACTGGTTCTTTCAATCTGGCTCCATAGGCACCGCAAACGGAAACCCAACTGCCAATGCATTTGCACAAGGCGGTAATACTATTCCACACAGCATGGCCACTGATGCTACCGCTATTTTATCCGGCGCACTTGGCCTAGCAGGCGATCGCGGCGCTTACGGAACCGCATCTATCGAGTACCCAGAGGTTCTTACTCGACTAAGTTGTTCTAATGGTGCCGACGGCGCTAATCCAACTACTAATGCTTACTTTGGATTACAAACATCTAAGTCTAGAACAAGCACAGTGTTTGATCCGGGTTATGTTGATTATCTTCGCCCTCTCGGTGCTGATATTGTTACGGATGCATTGTGGGTTGATGATTTTGGTATTAACGGCTATACAAGCCCGCTTGTTCCTCAATTCAACTTTACTCTTGATGAAATTTATGTTACAACTGGTTCTGCATACTCGGCTGTAACCCCCACTAATAATATCGAAGATGCAGCATATATCGCTGGTTCCTTCGTGAACGGAACTTCATTTACTGCGACTAGCTCCATCGGAGGCGCCGCTAACTATGAAAACATTCTAAACGCTAAGATTAATCGCTTTACATCACCTCTCTTCGGAGGGTTTGATGGTGTTGACATTACTGAACGCGACCCATTCCGGAATACCCTTATTGATGGTACAACACCTACAGAGCAAACAAACTATGTTTTCTTCTCTCTCCGTCGCGCAATCAATACTATTGCGGATGCCGAGGTTGTGGAGATGAACGCAGCTACTATTCCCGGCCTCTGGCATGAAGAGACCACCAAGTATCTTATTGATACTTGCGAAGCTCGCGGCGATTCCTTGGCCATTATTGATATTAAGGGCGGCTTCCTCCCAAGGCATGAGAGCACTAGCTCCAAGTCTGCCAGAAAAGGACAACTTGGTGATGTTCTTACCAATATCAAAGCTCGTAATCTTAACTCCTCCTATGGTGCAGCTTATTATCCGTGGGTTAAGGTTAGAGATGATCAGACCGGAACTATTGTTAACATGCCTCCTTCGGTTGTTGCCCTCGGCGTTCTTGCTAACACAGAGAGAGCAGCAGATGTCTGGTTCGCACCAGCAGGCTTCCGTAGAGGTGGTTTGTCCCTTGGAGCAGCCGGCCTCACAGTTAGCGGAGTTGAGACTAAGTTAACTTCACGCAACAGAGACGACCTCTACGAAGTGAACGTTAATCCGATTGCTAGCTTCCCCGCAGAAGGAGTTGTGGTCTTCGGACAGAAGACTCTACAGGCTACTCAGTCGGCTCTCGACCGCATCAACGTGCGTCGTCTGTTGATCTTCCTCAAACGAGGAATCTCTAGAATCTCTAGCACCACATTGTTCCAACCGAACGTTCAAGCTACTTGGAATAACTTCAAGTCCAGAGCAGATCAGTTCTTGGGCGATGTCCAAACTAGATTCGGTCTCGATGACTTCCGAGTTGTTCTTGACGAAACCACCACTACTCCTGACTTAGTTGATCGTAACATCTTGTATGCTAAGATCTTTGTCAAGCCTACAAGAGCCATTGAGTTCATTGCTATTGACTTCATTATTACACGGTCAGGTGCGTCTTTCGACGACTAAAAAACATTTGAGTACTATTTAAGATAGATAGGGAGACACTATAACATGGCAAATAACTTCTGGACAAACGCTGGAGCGGCTAACGATCCAAAAAGAGGCTTTCGCTTCCGGGTGATGATCCCCGGTATTGATTCTAATTACCTTTGGTATGCTAAGACTGCTACAAAGCCACAGATTTCTTTTGGTGAAGCATCACACTCTTACTTGAACCACACCTACTATTGGCCCGGACGAGCAGAGTGGAATGAGGTAGATGTTGTTCTGGTTGATCCTGTCGAGCCAAATCTTGGAGGTAACATGTCAGCCCTGATTACCGCTGCTGGTTATGCGATCCCTGAAGATTCTAATTCTTTTAGTACAATGTCAAAAGCCCGTGCGTCCCAGCCACTTGGAGTTGTTACAATTGAACAGATTGACGAGAGTGGTAACACTATAGAGAAGTGGAATCTAAACAATGCTTGGGTCAAAGAACTGTCGTGGGGAGACCTCGACTATTCAAGTGATGATCTTACTGAATGTACTATTAAGTTCCGATACGATTGGGCATCCCTTACTTCCAAAGCCGATGGTCCACAAAACATTAGTGGCCCCTTCTTCGCAGGGCCTACAACCAGTTAGTAGAGGTGTTTAAATGGGTAACAAAGGTTTCGACGATCTCGATAGTTACGCAACTAATCGCCAAAGACAACTTAATGAGAACGCAAGGGAGCGTGTCGAGGGTCTTATCCGACCCGGCCAAGGTGTAAATCCAAACTTTGGGGTCAATCCGGGCGCCCTCGGAGACTTTAACCTCCCCGCCTCAAATATACCTAGTGATTTAGATCTAGCAAAAACATTTGTTGATGCTGCGATTGCAAAAGAGAGTAGCAAGAAACCACAATTTTGGACAAACACTAAACTAGCTTTTGACCCCAAGTCACAGTTTCGTTGGAGAGTCCGTATACCCGGCTTTTCGGGAATTCGTGTCGGTACCGGGAACGGCCGCGCCGGTTTAGAAGTCGATGATTCTGTTCAACTCGGTATATGGTATGCAAAAACAATAGACAAACCATCTTATGCTGTTAAGAATCTTGTAGAAGGAAGATATCCAGTAGATGGTGTATTGGCCTTTCCAAAAATAACCGCTACATCACCAGAACTTAAACCTATTACAATGACGTTGGTCGATCCCGTCAATCCTGATGCCACAAGAGTTCTTGCTAAGTACTTGCGAAATGGAGGATTTCAGGAAAAAACGAAACCCGATAACTCTACGCAAGGTTACTTAAGCACCAATTATCCATTGTCTAACGAAAGAACACAATCCGATTTTACTGTTGGAGAAATGTATATAGAACAGTTAGATTCTAGGGGTAATGTACTGGAGCGTTGGACTTTAATCGATCCATACCCAATCGATGTAAATTTTGGAAAACTTGATTACTCCAGTGACGATTTAGTAGAAATCTCCGTTACTTGGGGATATAGAACATTTAAAGTATTCTTTGCAGCAACTGGTAATAGTGAAGAAATAGAATACTTTGCAGAGATACCAGCCGCCAATAGTTTGGGTGGCGGTAGCGCCGGCGGATTACCCGGCACATGATAATTTTAACCTAGAGAGGTAATGATGAGAGACAATAATAAACGGCTATCAGCCGGTGCAGACCCAGCACCTGCCGTAGCTGATGATGCAAAGCCGTCCTTGGACTTTGCTACACCAACAGAGTTGGTGGATTTGCCATCAAAAGGCAAGTTTTATTCTGAAGGGCATCCCCTTTATAATCAAGAAACAATCGAAATCAAGTATATGACAGCTAGAGATGAAGATATTCTAACATCTCCTTCGTTATTGAAGAAAGGTTTGGCTATTGATCGATTCCTACAAAATGTTATTCGCAATCAGCGGATTAACGTTAGCTCGTTGCTAACAGGTGATAAGAGTGCGATCATTGTTGCATCTCGTATCAACGGATTTGGAGCAGAGTATAAAACAAAAGTAACGTGCCCTAACTGTATCACTGTTAGCGAATATACTTTTGATTTAGATGGAGTCGAACACTACTATGGTGATGATTTGGAAAACTATGATGTTGTTCCATCTGATCGTGGAACTTTTATTGTTAAGCTTCCAAGAACAAAGTTTGAAGTTGAAGTACGATTGCTGACTGGCAGAGACGAAAACGAACTCGCTGCAAAGATGCAATCTAGCCAAAAGCGATCAAACAAGATTGAAACAAACCTTACTGACCAGTTAAAGAAAGTTATTGTTTCAGTGAATGGTGTAGAGGATATACAATCTATACACCAAGTTGTTAATAATTTACCGGCTTATGATTCTCGATATCTGCGTGGCGCTTATGCTAAGATCACGCCCGGCCTTGATATGACGCAGCACTTTGGGTGCCCAGCGTGTGGTTTCGAGAAGGAGGTAGATATACCCTTAACGGTTGACTTTTTTTGGTCTAAGCAATGATTATATTGCCTCGGTATATGAAGAGTTTTTTCTTTTAAAATACCACGGCAATTGGTCGTTTATGGAAGCTTACAATCTTCCTATCACTGTTCGCAGATGGTTCTTGAGTCGTCTTCAACAACAGGTTGAAAAAGAAAATAAACAAATCGAAGAGGCCCAAAGTAAATCTAAGTCCGGAAGGCGTTAATGTCTTCCGGTCTTTTTGCTTCTTGAAACTATTTACATAGAGGGAGAACATAGGCTATGGATGATTTTAACAAACAAATAGATATGGTTTTAGAATCCTCTTTGGGGGAGGTTAGAGCCGATGTGTTTGACCGCATCGCAATGCCACCAAGTAGAGTAGGCACAGTAGCAGCCGAGCCAGAGCCAGAGCCGGATGATCCGGACGCCGAAGAGGAAGAAGAGGAAGCCCCGTTGCCTTCGCTTGAGCCTGATACATTCGATGTAGATGCTGTGGAGGCTTTGTTGCCCACGATGTCGGATGATGAAAGAGAAGATTTTCTCGCAAGACTTAGTTTTGACCCGGCCACGGAAATGTTTTCCCTCCCCCCAGAGGACGAACCAACCGAAGAAGCCGAACCAACCCCAGCAATCCCACGCCCTGCGAGACCATCAACTGCCAAGCGCACAAGCGGAACCACCCCGCTAGGCCACGCCCGTGACGCAGCCGCCGCCATCGGAAACCTTTTCCGCCGCAACGAGAATGTTAACGAAAACCGCAAACCAGCCGATGACCTTGTTGAAATCGTGATTGATTTTGAAGAGTTAAAGAAACAAGAACTTAATGAAAGCTTCTTGGCTATGTTTGGTGGCTGGGTTGAGCAAATCTTGAAGTCGATGTTCGGCGGCAGAACTCTTCCTTTGGCAGTCAAGGGTAGTTCCAGAGACGTTAAAGCTTTCGCAAAAGCAATCGGAGGTGAAAGAGCTTATCTAGACGCAGCGCAAAGATATGGTCTTGATCACCCTACAACGTATAAAAACAAAGCAAAGCTTAACAACTCTATTAAGGGCTTTGAGAAAGACACCGGCTTAAAGTGGCCGTTTAAGTAGGGGGTGTTTTAAATGGCAAATGGAGACGGTAGAACACCAGAACAAATACAAGCAGATGCCGAAGCCCTCGCACTCGTACAACAACGCCTAAGCCAAACCACCGCCGAACGTCTTGAAGATCTACAAAAAGAACAAAAGACGTTAAAAGATAATGTTGACCTTTTAGAAAAGATTGATAGTGTCACAAATCGAGTTGTCGGTCTTGGGGCCAAAAAACTTGAGCTAGATCAAAAAGCGTTAGAGGTTTTAAAACAGCAAACAAAACTTGAAAGAGAAAGAGGAGTACTCGACGATACGGCTCTTGACAAAAGACTTAAAGAAATTGCTCTTATTGAAGATGCTTTAGATCTACAAAGAGACTCTTATAATGAAGCAGAAGGGGCTGCTAGAAGATTTCTTGGAGTACAAAAGCCCTCTGGACTGGCACGATCAATAGTTACTGGCGCAGCCGGAGCCAAATCTTTTGCCCGAGGCCTAAAAGAGATTTTAACCCCAGCAAATCTAGTTGGGTCAGCCCTCATGAAAGTTGCCGAGGCCTCCATTCTTGTCGGCACTCAACTTGATGAAGCAACTGCTAGCCTCTCAAAGGGAACAGGCCAGTTTGGCGTCTTCGATGTCCAAGTAGGCCAACTCGAACGGAGCCTATTTCAGGCCGGCGTTACCGCTGAAGATTCCGGCGCCGCCTTCAACAGCTTGTTCACAAATGTTAATGATTTTACTGGAATGCAGACCGCAACGCAGAATGAGTTAGCGCAGACCGTTGCCGTATTAGATGAACTTGGTGTCGCTGGCGACACGACCGCAAAAAACTTACAACTTGCGACAAAAGTGCTTGGGATGACAGCTACCGAAGCAGGTGAGCTTACAAGAGAAATATTAGATTTTTCCATAGATCTTGGACTTTCACAACAACAAGTAGCCGATGATTTATCAAACTTTGGCCCTATGTTGGCTGCTTTAGGTAAGGAAGGGGTAAGCGCGTTTAAACAACTAGAAGTTCAAGTCAAAGCCACTGGCTTGCAAGTGAATGAACTCCTGCAACTAACAGAACAGTTCAACAAGTTTGACACAGCCGCGCAGGCTGTTGGTAAGCTAAATGCTCTTCTCGGAGGACCGTTCCTAAACACACTTGAACTGGTAAATGAAACCAATCCGGCAAAGAGATTTGAGCTATTAAAGAATAGTATAGATAAAGCCGGCCTTTCCTTTGATACAATGGATTTCTACCAGAAGAAAGCTTTGGCAAGCGCAATCGGACTTAATGAACAACAGTTAGCTCTTATGATGCGTGGTCGTTTAGATTTAATAAATGAACCAGAGAAATCAGCGCGCGATATTGAACAACTAGCCGCAGCGACACAACAGTTTCAAAGCTTGGCAGAAGAGTTAAAGCAAACCGTTGCAGCCTTAGCTGTGCCGCTTGGTCCTGTGTTTGATGGACTTAAGATGCTTTTAAATGGTATTCAAGAACTAGCGCCTGCCCTGCCACCTATTATCATAGGTCTTGGTTTGCTCGTCGGCGTGATGACCCGAGCAGCCGTCGCCGCAGGCCTCGCAGCGATCGCGAAGAAGGGAGAGACAGCCGCTCTTCTCTCTAATAATGTAGCTCAAATCGCCGCCAACACCGCATCTGGCGGCGCCGCAGTCACAGCAGAAGTGGAAACAGTGGCACGCGGCTTACTTACAACGGCGATTGGGCTTCAGGCTGAAGCATTAGATAAACTGACTACTGCTACTACTAACTACGGATTAGCAGCAAAAACAGCAGCAACATCCGGTGCTGTTGGAGGCGCCGGCGCCGCTGGTGGCGTAGGTTTAGCAGCCACCCTCGCAGCATTCGCAAACCCAGCTACTTTAGGCGGTCTTTTGATCATAACAGGTGCGGTTGTAGTATTGGCTAGTGTTTTCGGTCTTGTTATAGCAGCAGTTGGGTTTCTTGTAATGCAGTTCGCAAAACTGGCTGGAAACTTTACCAATGTAGCACAGGGCGTCAGAACGATGGTCGATGCGATTAACGATATAGAAGCTTCTAAAGCTGTTGTATTTACAACCGCCATGGCTCCTGTGGCTGCGATCGCAATGTCACCAATCGGAATGGCTGGAGCCGTTGCCACTACTACCGGAGGCGCTACAGACGGTGGAGCAGGCGGTGGGGCAGGTGGGGCAGCACCAACGATTAATATTAGTTTAAGTATTGACGGAGATGAGTTATCAACTGCTGTAAATTCTGTTGAGGTGTCTAGATATAACAAAGGCCAACAAAGCGATATGTACAACTCGATTATCGCTATGATTGAGCAAGGCTTGGTGAAGGGGTAAACTATGTCAGCTAAGATAACTATAGAACACGTTGCTACTGGATTAACTACTACTTTGTCAAACTATTATATGACTGAGTTCTCAGATAATATTAGTACAAAGTACAATAAAGTAGAAACATTTGGTCGTATGGATCCTCTTGTTAACTATCAGGGAAGCACAAGAGATATATCGGTTGGTTTATTATTTACATTGACAGATCGAGCCGAACATGTTAGAATGCATAGGATGATTACCAAACTACAGAAGATGCAATACCCAGTTTATGAAAACAAAGCGAATGCGCTTACCATCCAAAGACCTCCTCTGGTCAAAGTAACCTTTGCAAACCTGATTCGAGGCAATGGCGGCGGTGCTCTTCTTTGTGCAATGGAAGGATTTTCATTTACACCCAAAGTTGGTTTCACACCAGAAGATTCACCGTATGTGCGCTTCGGCGCTCCTAGAGGCCAACAAAGCAACCAAGGCCCAAAAACAGATATTAATCAAGTGGGTACAGCAGACGAGATATTCTTTAAAGAATATTCATTCGCGTTTAAATTCACTGTTTTACACGAAGAACCAATGGGTTTTGCAATAGATTCATCTATGCGAGACAGAGAAACTGATTTGGGCAAAGACAGCAGCTACAATGACAAGAATATGCGCTTTATCGGCGGCTATTACTTTGGATCAGATGTCGAAGAACTCGCAGCAGTTGGAGTGCAACCAACAGCCGCACCGGCACCAGCTAATAATATAGCAAACCCACATGATCAAGCAGCCGCAGCCGACATAACACTCGACAACACCGCGCCTCCACCAAGCCGGCTCGGACCAAGCCCGTTGGTGGATTAAGGAGCTAGATAATGCCAAGACACGGAACAGAAGATCTTATAACAAACAGAAACGAGTTCTATGAAGAGTTCTTTGAAGCTAGAGGTGTGGATAGGATTCGCCATTATAGATCCCCGATGTTACCTCCAATAACGGTCGATGTTATCAGAAGCTTTACAAGAGAAAAGTATGTTTGGAAGCTCGGAGATAAATACTATAAAATCGCAGCAAGAGCATATGGCGATCCTAAGTTATGGTGGGCCATCGCTTGGTTTAATCAAAAACCAACAGAAAACGATGTAAAACAGGGAGATGTTATTTATATTCCAAGGCCAATAAACAAGCTCTTGACTTATTTAAATATGGGGTTGATGTAAAATGGCAGATCCGAGGCCAACCTATACAGAAGAACAAGAAGAGACCGTTTCTGGCATACGCCAAACTCTTAGAGATGTAAGTGCGTCTCAAATTGATGCGCTACAAAAGATATATGACCTTGAGATTGAAGATCCCAATGGTGATTTTGTATCTTTAAGTTCCACTGGTACTAATATAGGCACAGTAAAAGGTAGAAACCGGACACTAGGTGAGTGGGCTTTATCTGGAAAAAACACAGAGAAGAATAGAAAAAACATAGAAAAATATTATGATACGTTCACGACTAGGCGGTCCGCCGGCTCCAAATATGAAAGTGTCACACAACAAGTGGCAGCATTTGTTAAAGAGTGCGCTGACAACCCCCCGGCAGCAGGATCAGCAGCCGCTGAACAATGTAGGATTGCAAATGAAGCACTTGCCGATGGCATTGAGAAAGTAAATGAGGCATACGAAACCGCCGAAGACGCTGGTGTAGATCCTGCCTTAATACCGCAGATTGGTGGCCAATCAACAATCCAGCCTATACTAGCCGCACAAGCAGCCGGCTTAGATCCCGGAACAACAGCCGCCTTTATTGCTACAGACCCAGACGCGGAATCCGACCTAGCAGACAAAGCTTTAGTGATTAGAGAAGCCGCGAACTGTTGGCTTTTATATAACATGGAAGTGTTTGCCGACTGGCACAAAGAAAATATATCAGTTGATAGTAGTGGCGATATAGATATTCCGGGCTTTAAATCAACCACCTTACAGCCACAAACTCACCCACAAAGAGTTATGTTAACAAATGAAGAAACTGACGGTACGACTTTAGCCAGCAGATTTCATTCAAGATCGGGTGCTCAGAAGTTTGTGGATATAGAACCACACGAATATGCCGATTTGATGCCTATGTTGCGAATATTTAAAGTATACACTGATAAAGACGATAACCGAACAAGTGTGGAAATAGATTTTAGCAATCAAAGCTCATTAGATGGCATTGCTCAACAATTGGTATCCTCAACTCCTTTTGGCGCCAAACAAAGTCTTTTTACTAGAGGATCAGAAGTAGGGGTAAAATCATTTGATTGGCAAATTTTAGGGACAGACCCGTTCACAGCTACCAGAGATATAGAGGCCAAACTAGTATTGACAGCACAAAGCTTTGCTGCATTATCAAAAGTTCGCAAAGGACGAACAAATAGCCCTAACCCTGCCGCTGTTCGGGATTATGACTACCGTTATCTTGATTTATGTGTGATCCCAGACTGTGAGGATGATTATTCTCCAACGTGTTTTGAGGTGAGAGTAGATGTTGGGTATGCACACAACCCAACCTTCCCAGATATTGATTCACAAAAAGATATTCTTTATTTAACACTTGTAGATCACGGGTTTAATATTAACGAGGACGGAACTCTAGACTTGACGATCAGTTATCGCGGCCGTCTTGGTGGTATAATGAAAAGCAGGAAAGCAAACATTCTCTTGCCCGCCGGCGGAGAATTTGCGAACACCTTCAGATTCCCAGTCGATGGTCTCGGAAACCTAACTGCGTTTCAGGCTGAGGAGAAAATCAAGCAGCTAAGTAACAAAAAAAGACAAACAGATAAAGATAAGGAAAATATTAAAAAGCTTGAAAAAGGCTTGGCTGATTTCAATACCAAGTATAAACAATTAATTCACGCGCACATCTTAGATAGAATGTTCACAAGTGGAAAAATATATGAATATAACATACCTGCTGTTGAATTTGAGTCTTTTAAAAAGTATCAAGCTGAACTGCAACAACCTCCCAAGCTGCCAAAATCAACAAATTTGGCCCTTTTGAAATCTGGGATCAGTACAACAAATCTTAATTTAACATCCGCCTCGGCCGAAGGATCTCTTACTACTGACGCTACAACCGCAGAAGAAGCCGAAGACGCAGCCGAGGAAGCGATTGGAAGACTCAATAGAACCAATATCCGCAATAAAAACAAAATCAGATTTTTTTACTTAGCTGATCTTGTTGGTATTGTATTAGACCACGTTATTGGAGAGAACACTGTTACTGGCAATATCACAAGAAAAAAACTGTTTGGGCTGACAACACTGTTCGGATCTACTGGTACAACAACCTCAAAGCAACAAATCAAGAAAGTCCGAACAGATCTGGATAAGTTTAGAATCATTATGGGGAACATGGATATAGATTCATCCAGATCCCCTGCATCATCCGGCAAAAGTAAAGTAAATCTAGCTCACATTCCTATTTCTTACGACATATTTAATACCTTCTTTCTAAACTCAGTGATTGCAAAAGAACGCACTAACTATCCATTCTTTGATTTTATCGATGATATTTTGGCTGAACTTGTAATGGATCCTGTTACCACGTCTTGCTTTGGTGGATTATTCAATTTAAGTTTTAACCCAAGAGTCCAAAAGTATACAGTTCCTAATACTATTAATCTTGACGAACGTTATGACTTTTTCGGCGCTCCTTATAAATCTTTGGACCTCTCCGATGTAAGTCCAGACAATCCTTTGTTCCGATATGAAACCGAATCTACATCAATAAATAATCTATATGATTATGTTGTAATATCAGCGGAGGCCACAAACTTTGATGAACTAGAGGGCGATGTGAGCGCCGATCGATCAAAAGGTATTTTTCACCTGTATTTTGGAAACCACAGAGGTTTGGTTAAAAAGATTGACTTTAGCAAAACAGATCAAGAATACTTACCGGAGGCCCGATATGCCGAAGAGGGTAACTTCATATTCAATCAGTTGGCAAATGTTTATGATGTAAATATGGAAATGCTAGGTAACAACTTATTTAAGCCGGGTCAGTATATTTACATTGACACAAGCATTATCGGCGCCGGAGAATCGTGGGAGCTTAAGCAAGACACAAACGGTAAAGTACTCCACAGATCTTGGGCAAATCTTATGGGACTTGGCGGTTATCACTTGGTAACAGAAATAGCACACTCTATATCTAGAGATGGATTCAATACAGCGATTAAAGCCAGATGGGTTTCATCAGGACAACGCGGCGAGGACGAACCAGCCGCTGAACCGGATCGGACCCTTTCATTAGGTACCTCGGGCGTTAGCTTCGAAGTAGAATAGGAACTATTTACAGTATGACTATCACAATCTCAGGAAATAATGATCTAGGCGCTAGGGATATGTATCTTCAGAGAAGCATATACAATGGATATATTCTGACGGCCCTTAATAAAGTCAACTCTCCGCAGATAGAAACCATACAGATAAAAGATTTTCTCAAAGATGAAAAGTTATTAATTGGTCGAGTTGATCCATTTGGTAATCCTTTATTGATTGACAATGTATATCTAAAAACATTTACAGCAGGCGTGGGTGGGTCACAAGCAGTCGCAGCAAACTTTGTTATAGACGCGTTCTCAGATATGCAGCTTGAATTCCAGAATGCACTTCGTGTTGGTAAAATCGATAATGATTCAGTGGCATTGGGAGAACTTGCAGCCAAGAAAGGCTACATGGATCCATCTGACGGCTATTTCAAACATAGAGAAAGGCTTACAAAAATCTTTAGAAGATATGTTCTTCGCGCCGGTAAGATAAATGAAATAAAAGACTTTGAGACATTTGTGCCTGTATTTCTAGATTTTGTTGTTCAAATAGCCTCAAGGAATCCTATTACTGAGACAATGTATATTTTGACAAATAAGAACTCTGTGTTGAACTCTGGTCTAGCATTAGAAATATATGAGGGTGACTATGGTGATGACGCACTTAAATATGATTTATTCTATAATGATGTTAACTTTGAATATTTGAAGAATTTGGCTTATGGGCATGGGTTTGTTATCGATAAACACATTCCTTGGAGACTCGTAGCTGACTTGAACTCACCACAAATGGCCCCATATATAGAGAACGCACTCAGCGCGCCCGGAGCAAAAGCTGGGTTTGTTCTTGAGACAATGTATAGCCGACCACATCTTGATGATATTGACAATATAGCTGACATAATGTTAAAAATGTACAATATGGTTGCTAGGCTTCGACCTCGTTCAATCAAAAAAACCTCAAATGCAACAACTTCTCTTGGTTCTTCTAAGTCAGTATTCAGGAAATGCACCAGAAAACAATCTTTTACAAGAAAACTTACGTCATTAAAAGAAGTGACCAAGCTGCCATTATCATATTGGATAGACAAATATGTCAGAGTTAGAAACGCTGAAACAGGCCTCCGGTATGATGATGCTACTCTCAATATTATTATTAAAAATACAACTGATTTAGCAAATTCCCTTGACATCAGTTCAGGAGTGCGTTATATTGCTACTAAGTTCGATAACTTTGAACACTTCAACGGCTCACTATTTCATGATGTTGTTAGATTTGAGATGCGAGAGGATCCAAACGCAACAGGAAACTCAGTGGATGAAAGGGTGCAACGAAGTGTTCAGGCATCAAACTTTGTAATATACTAATTAGTAGGTCCGTGGGGGACAGATGTATTTTCAAACGCTCGACGATAAGGGCGAATGTGTAGGAGTATATAAAGATGGAAACTTGTATTTCGAGGGCATCCCAAGTGGATGCACCCGGACGTGGAAATACGCCGAGTATCTTGAAGAAGATGATGTGGACTACGGTAGTATTTACTGTGGAAATCGGAGCCTTAATGACGTTTGTCCAGCTTTCCTGATAGACGACTGGATTGCTGTTGAAGACAAACTAAAGGCTTATTACCGCTCATTTATATTGGCGAAGATCAATATGAACGAGAACTGTTTCTTTGATCTGATTCCTGAGCAGTTTTTGCTTGAATATTGCGGAATTCGTGACAAAATCACGCAATATGTCTTTGAAAACTACGAAAAACCACAAAACTATGACTTTATGGTTGATTTGACCAAGGTATTGGCACGCATCCGACACCAGAAACTAAACATTGATGTATCATCCCTCTCTAATCAGGCTCACTTGGCCAAGTTTCGGAAGGCAATGAAGAAGTATAGCCAGATTGACCCTTATTGTCGGTATAACATCAACGGAACAAAGACCGGTCGTCTAACAACCCAAAAAGCCTCATTCCCCGTTATGACAATGGACAAAGATTTTCGCTCTATCGTCAAGCCAACCAACGACTGGTTCGTGGAGCTAGATTTCAATGCAGCGGAGATCCGAACATTAATGGCATTAGGAGGCTCTGAGGTGCCCTTAGAAGACATCCACGACTGGAATGTGCGTAACCTATTTAACGCGGGCATCACACGCGAGGAGGCCAAGCAGAAGTTCTTCTCGTGGCTGTATGATGAAAACAAAACCAATCCAAAGCTCTCCAAGTATTACGACCGAGACAAGGTGCGTGAAATGCACTGGGATGGCAAAGTTGTCAAAACTATGTTCGGTAGAGAGATTGAAGCAGACCGCTCACACGCTCTAAACTACATTATTCAGAGCACCACAGCAGATCTTGTGCTTCGTCAAGTAATCAAGGTCCACGAAATGCTCCGAGGAATGAGGTCTTTCATAGCATTTACGATTCACGACAATATTGTGCTTGACATTGTGGACGAAGAGCGTTATATTATACCTATAATGATCAAAGAGTTCTCTGATACTGACCTTGGCGAATATCTCGTAAATGTCAAAGCAGGAAAGAACTTCGGTGATCTAAGGGCGTTAAATATATGAACATTATCGGTTTAGGACAAGCAGGCTGCAACATCGCAGATGCAATGGCACAATATCCACAATACAACATCTACAAGATTGATGTTGGATTGGAAGGCAAGAGATGTTTGAATGTCAAGCAACAATCTGGCCCTGAAGAGTACGAGGCCAACGCGCCATCAATGAAAGCGTTCTTTCGCTATATCAAAGGTGATACGCTACTCGTTCTCGGAGGCTCAGGAAACATTTCTGCTATGTCTCTTCGTATTATGGAAACAATCAAGGACAAATGCAAGGTTGATCTGCTTTATATCAAGCCAGATGAAAGTCTACTAACCGGCAAGCGCCAGATGCACGAAAAAGTAACATACAATGTGTTGCAAAACTATGCTCGCTCTGGTGCTATTAACCGAATGTTTCTTATTTCAAACCCGCAGTTGGAAAACATCCTTGGTGATGTGCCGATTATGGGCTACTTTGATAAATTAAATGAACTAATCGTATCAACGATGCATATGATTAATGTTTTTAAGAATTCTACCCCAGTTCTTGGTGGCCTCCGAGAGGCCGGCGAGACACGACGGATTTGCACAGTTGGAATCTACGATATGGAAAAAGATGAAGAAAAGATGTTTTTTTCCCTTGACACGACCCGAGAATCGTGCTATATTTATAGTGTTGGGGAAAGAAGACTGCGCGAAGATGGATCTCTTCACAAGACCATCGTCACGCAGATGAAAGGCAAGACAAATGATGAGACACCCAATGTCTCATTTGGAGTCTTTCCTACCAACTATGAGACGGACTATGGGTATGTCATTGCTTATAGTCCAAATATACAAAACTAGTAGAACGGAAAATTTGCTGTTCTAACTTTACTAAAACAGGAGAAAAAGAAAATGGCTATTGATCTAAACAAAATGCGTGCTAAACTAACGGCACTAGAGAACCGAGGCGAAAAGAGGGATTCTGCTTTTTGGCGACCAGAGGACGGCGAACAAACCATTCGTATCGTTCCAACTGCTGATGGCGACCCCTTTAAGGAGTATTGGTTCCACTATAACTTGGGTAAGAACCCCGGTTTCCTCTCACCGAAGCGCAACTTCGGAACGGATGACCCACTGAACGATTTTGTTCGGCAGTTGTTCAAGGATGGAACTGATGATTCTATCAAGATGGCGAAGAACCTTATGGCTCGTCAACGCTTCTTCGCGCCAGTATTGGTCCGTGGAGAGGAAGAGAAGGGCGTCCGCATTTGGGGCTTCGGTAAAATGGCCTATCAGGAACTCTTGAACCTTGTGCTCAACCCTGAATATGGTGATATTACCGATGTAGAGACAGGCACTGACCTCGTTCTCAAGTATGGTAAGCCAGCAGGGGCTCAGTTCCCGCAGACTACCTTGACTCCCCGTCGCCGCTCGTCACCTTTGTGTGATGATGCACTTGGTGGCCCGGACAAATGCGCGGAGATGCTGGAAAGCATCCCAGACTTTGACGGTCTGTTTCCACGCAAGAGTCCAGCAGAGATTCAGACAATGCTCGATGAGTGGTTGGCTGGCGAAGACTCCGCTGGTGAAGATGTTGTCAAATACGACAGCAAAGGCACGACAACTTCGGTTGATTCGGCTTTTAACGAACTAATGAACGCATAAAGGAAAAATAACAATGTTCAATTTTATTAATCGTGATCACGTCTTCGGCGCGGTCTTTGGAGTGGCAGCACTCACAGCACTTACTTTTGTCACTGGTTGTGGCGAAGAGAAGGCTGACGAAACCGCTGACACGGCAATCGTCGCTGCGACTTCGGCCACCACGGTCACTACGACCACCACCGGAACCACGACTGGAACCACTGGAACTACCACAGGTACGACCACTGGCAC
>Ga0209336_10000040_pt1 | contig 58019 bp, 29 predicted proteins | sample LinPmetageLP32_FD_184042 | JGI IMG/M metagenome (GOLD analysis project Ga0209336, IMG submission 184042) | Marine viral communities from the Pacific Ocean - LP-32 (SPAdes) (version 2) | ecosystem: Environmental > Aquatic > Marine > Oceanic | place: Pacific Ocean | collected 2009-08-23
AATACAGCTACAACATTACATAAAAATAGTGCAGGGTCAGGAACTCAAATGGATGTTAATATAGTATCTGTTTCATTAAAAATGAAATATAGAATTTTAGATGACTCTACCTTTTAGTAAATAAAATAATTATGGCAAAGAAAAAAAAAGCAATAGTCAAAAAAACAAGGAAAAATAAAAGAAAACCTATTGTAAAAAAAGTTATTGAAAAACCTTTTCAAAAAAAAGTACAAAAAGCTTTTATAAGATATACTTTTGAAATTAATAGATTTGTGGTATCAAAAGCTAACATACTATTAGAGATACATTTTGACTATAAAGGAACATTAGTTATACCCAAGGCTCTAAAGGATTCAATAAAGCCTGGAAATCACATATTATCTGGATCATTTATAATTCCAAAAAATATTGAAGATCCGGTACTTTTAACAGATTGTAATCTTTTAACTAAATCACAAGTAATTAAATTTCTAAAAACTTATTTAAGAGATGGATATATTAAAGGTTTAGAAAAACTAATTGAAGATGAATTATTTCCTGATGTAAAAATAATAGATAAACTTCCTTGGAAATAACAAAAAATTATTTATCTTTGAATTATATTAATATATTTAAAACCAAAGTCAAATGGCAAAATCAAAAGTTAAAAAGCTCACAAAGAAAGAGCTTGAAGAAGTAAAAGATCTTCAGCAAAAAATCAATACATTATTGATGAATATTGGTAATGCTGAACTAGTTAAAAACACATTGTGTGCAAGACATACAGAACTTCAGGCTGAGTGGAAAGATACCACTACAGTATTAGAGGACAAGTATGGATCTGTAAATATTAGTTTAGAAGACGGTACAATATCACCTGCAGAAGAAAAAGAAGAAGTAGTAGCTTAATACTACAATACATATTTACTTATTTAAAAATTTTAAAACTGAGCATTGCTTGTTTGGTTTTAAAATTTTTTGTATATTATTAATGTATAGTTTATAACCAAACATTGCATTATAGTAAAAAATAAGTATCTATGATTCCAACAAATTCAAGTGCCTCAACAAATGGATGTGATAACATATCATCTAACTGCGTCATATGGCAAGGACCAGATATTGCCTGCATAGATTTATGCAACGGTGATACAATAAGTGACGTTACAGCAAAGTTAGCAACAAAGGTATGTGATATTATTACCAATGGAGTGACAGCTAATCCTAGTTTAGCTGGATTAGATATAGATTGTTTGAATGTGCCTGGTGTAACACCAACTACTTTAGTTCCTGTATTAAATGCTATGGTAGTACAGATATGTGCTAATACTGGTACAGGACAAGTTCCAAATAGAAAAAGTGCTTTATCACCACAAAGTCAAGTTCAAGATGATTTGCCTATAATGACATTACCGTCATGCCTACAGTATAATGATAAGAATGGAAACCTAGTTACAGAATTACGTTTAGATTTATTTGCTACTTTAATGTCTCAGCAAATATGTACTAACCTACAGAGTATTCAACTTATAAATACAACTCTTACTAGTTATGATACTAGAATAGCTACATTAGAAGCATGTGTATTACCATGTTCAGGTGTAGTAGCAGAGAAACAAGTTATACCAACTTGTATTATAAATGTAGGTAACTTAACAGATGTATCAGTTTTACTTCTTGCTCTTGAAGCAAGATTTTGTGCTTTAGAGACTGCAGTAGGACTCCCTTCTGTAATTAACTCTGCTATATCACAGACGGTATTACAAGGATCATCTACATCATTAACAACACCAACTACTTCATATGGAAGTATTACTGGGTGGAATAATGCACCATCTTCATTGGCACAAAGTGTTCAAAATGCTTGGGTGGTAATAGATGATATGTACACTGCTATAACTGCAATACAAACAAATTGTTGTCCTACAGGATGTGATTCAGTTAGTTTTGCATATACAGCAACTAGTGCACTTAATGCAGCAGGCATTATATCCTCTATTAATTTTGACTTTTTAGCATCTAGCATTCCTTCAACTTTTTATAGTTCTACAGGAAAAAGTCTAATTACCATTACAGATGTAGATGGTTCATCAGTAACAGCAACAGTAGATGTACCTGCATTACAAAACAATTCAGCAGGATTTAATTTTGCTATACCAACATTAAACACATTTGGAGCATTATCAATTTTAGTTGATTTTGGAGTAACAGATGGTGTTAGTTCATGTGAAGATAGAATTGGATCTAATATAACAGGTATTATACCATGCCCAGCATCAGTAACAGTAACAGCCGTGACACAAACAGGAGGAACAATAAACTTTAGCAATGTGCTAGGAACTACAGCTACATATACTATAAAAGTAATTAATAAAGCAACAGGAGTTACTGTACAAACTTATACAGTTAGTAATCCAGCTGCAACAGTTCAGCAAGCAGTAACAGGACTAGATGCAAGTACAGATTATAATATAGATATAGATATAGCTATTAGTGGTGAAACTAATACTACGTGTCCAGTTACATTATTTACAACAGCTTCTGCTTCTGCACCTTGTACAGATGGTATGGATGTAGCATTTATTATTGACTATACTTCTAGTATGTCAGGAGTTATCAATGCTGTTAAGGCAGGCGTTGCAAGTTTAGTAAGTACAATAGATACTTCTTCAGGTGCAAATGATTATAGATTAGGTTTAGTTACTGCAGACGAAAGCAATAGTGCTACACCTACATATTCAGCTTGTGCAGATTATATAGCTTTATCAAACTTACAAAAAGTATCAAATTTAGGACCAACAGGTAAATATCAAATAATTTCTGCTTGGGAACAATTTGCAACAAATAACGGAGCAACATTTACTACACAGTTAAATAAACTTAACGGTGGTGTAGATGGAACATGTGTTAATTTAGGATCAGGAGCTGGTACAGCTGAACCTACTGATTATGCATCTCAGTTGATAACTGGAGCTGCAGCATTATGTGGAACATTAAGAGCCAACGTTGCTAAATATATAATAATTATAACAGACACATTACCAGGTGGTCAATATGATCAATTTAATTCAACAGTGTGGGCAGGCATTCAACAAATGATAGCTGACGGAAACGCTCAAGGAATTAAATACTTTGTATGTGGATCTGGAGCTGGTCAAGGTGGTAATGTAAATGGAACATTTGTTGAACCATGGAAACAACTAGCAATACAAACAGGAGGAAACTGGAACACAAGTGCTGACCCATCTGTGATATCTGCAGAAATAGTAGCAGGTTGTTCATAAATAAAAAATAAAAAGAAATGGCATGTAATTGTACAAAATGTAGTAGTAAGTGTAGCTGTGCTGATACAGCGTTAACTAATCCATGTTCTTATACTGATTGTAGTGTAGGAAGTGAAAGATGTGATGATATTCAGTGTGCAGCATGCGTAAGTTATTGTGGTACTTCTTTTCAGATAGGTGATGCAAATGCTCAGATAATGATTAAATCAGGTGATAGACTTGATGCAATAATTCAAAAATTTGCAATGATATTTGCAAATGATTTGGGATCATGTACGTCAGAAGATACACAACATGATCCATATAATGTATTTGCAGGAGTGATTACTAAGTCTACAGCTAATATATTATGGAATGGTATTTATAGTAATAGTACCGGTGTTAATATTTATTTTGATACTCAAGTTGCACCATCAGGTTGGACACTAGCAAATGCTACTCCTATTGTAACTACAGTTACAAACTACACTATTACAAATTTAGTAGCTAGTACTGCCTATAAAGTTAAGGTAGTAGATAATGGAATAAGTGCAGGATGCAAACCAATAGAAATTTTATTTTCTACGCTAGCAACATAAAAAAACAACAGTAGTGGTGGTTTGTTGGTTTTCTACTACAAACGTTGGGAGAGGCTGGGTATAACCCCAGTCTCTTTTTTTTTATTATCTTTGATACAAAAATAAATTAACATATGGATCCTTTAAAACAAAAAGTAATCAACTCTTTGAAATGGAAAAAGAACACATCTATCTCAGCAGAGCGGTGTGACATGAATGAAGATGATTACATAAGAATTAAAAATGAAGTATTACAAGAAAGAAAAAAACAAAGAAAGAAAAGTAGGTTCTTTCATAAAGCTGAAGAAAATGCACAGTTAGTTGAATCAATTGATTTGGAAAAAGGTGAGGGTAAAATCTCAGGTACATTTAATCATGAACCTAAAAGTGCAGAAGAAATAATTACTTTACTAAAGATTGATACAGATAAATGGAGACTGTCTCAATATTGGAATAAACAGATGGGTGACCACTGGAGAGTTTCTGCATTAGTTAGTCAGATAAAAAACTCAGATAAAAAACTCTTTGAAGATCTTTTAGAAAACTGGAAGCCAAAAAAATATAAGCTACCAAAGGTTAATATAGATAAGATAAGAACAGATGATCCAGTATGTGGAGTTATATCACTGCAAGACATTCATTTTGGTAAAGAAGGTAATGATACTATAGATAAAGATTTTGAAGATACTATTACATATCTTATAAACAAGGCAGCTCCTGTTAATTACATAGAAAGAATGTATTTTGTTGTAGGAGGTGATTTAATCAACATGGACACGTTCAGTGGTACAACTACATCAGGAACACCATTAGATAACTGTATGAGTGCTACAGAGGCTTATGTACAGGCCTTTGATGCAATGCACTGGGCTATCAACTATATAAAGACATTTTGTAAAGAATTAGTTATTGTCTACGTACCGGGTAATCATGATAGATTATCTTCATACCATTTAGTTCATGCTTTATCAAAATCTATTGAGAGTGACCAAGTTACTTGGGATATAAAATATGAGGAACGTAAAGTACATGTTTGGCACAATAATTTTAATGCGTTTGAACATGGTGATAAGAGAAGTAAAAACAATCCTTTAATTTATGCTAGTGAATATCCTAGGGAATGGGGTGCTACAACTAATAGAACGTTATTTAAAGGACATATACATACTGATAGAAAAGTAGAATATATGACATCAAATGAAACTGCAGGTTTTATAGAAAAGACATTACCTAGTCTAGGTAAAGCAGATTATTACCATTATAGTAATAAATATGTAGGTAATAGAAGATCAGGAAAATTAGAGATACAGCATCCTACAATGGGTAATATATGTGAATTAACTTACCAAGCTTTGTAAAGACTCCACTTTTAATTTCATTAAGTGGGGTTTTTTTTGTAAATTATAAATGTAACCATATGATAAATAATTTTAAAAAACCTGATTTAAATGCCCCAAGATACAGGCAAAAAAGATTAGGGATATTAAATGAAGAAACATATAGAGAATTCAAAGATAAAAAACCTTTGTATTCTGAGATAGATAATAAGAAATTAAAACTAATAATTAAAACATATAATGAAAATTTATGGAAGGCTACAATTTCTAACAGAGATGGGGTAGAGTTACCAGATTCATTAGGGTATTTATTTATAGGTACTTGTCCTAATTCACAATCTGTAAACACGGATTACGCTCTTTCTAATAAGTATGGAAAAGTCTTACAAAATAAAAATTGGGAAACAGATGGAAACATAGGTAAAATATTTTACACAAATTGGTCAGCAAAGTATAGATTTAAAAATAGAGAACTTTGGAGATTTAAAGCATGTAGAAATTTTAAAAGATCAGTATCCAAACATTACCCTTTAAATTGGACTAAGTATGTAGTAATGAAAAATAAATATAGAGTAGCACATCTTTATGATGAGCAGTCAGATCAAACCAAACAAGCTCTAAAAAATTATAATGAATTTGAAATATAAATAACATGTCAACAATAGCAGAAGTAGTATCAAGAATAAGAGGCCAAGTCAAAGCTGAGGTACAAGACGCATTTATTACAGATAGATATATTTATAGTTTGGTTGAAAAATTTGCTCAAGTATTAATGAGAAGGCAAGATTATGCAAACAAACTTATGAAATTTAATTCTGTTTGGAAAACTTTACCTTATGTGGAACTAATTGATGTAGATAAAATAGAGGCTGGATGTAGTGGTATCCAAAGTGGATGTAATATAAAACGTACAAAAGTAAGATTACCAGAAATGATAGAGGGATATTGGGGTCCACTAATCCGTACAATTAGTTCTATTGATGGATCTCAAGAATTACAAGCCACACAACCGGGTACATATACATCAATGACTAAAACAACTACCTTTAAATATAATAAAACATTATACTTTTGGTGGCTTGATGGATATATATACTCTCCAAATATTGCGTGGGATGCATTAAAAGTTGAAGGTGTTTTTAATTCTGATATTACTAGATGGAATTGTGATACAGAAGATGATTGCACTCCAAGATATGAGCAACCTATTTATATTCCAGAAGCTTTGTTTGCTGAAATAGAGCTTCAAGTAGTTCAATCAATGATGGGCACAATGCAAATCCCTTCTGAGGATTCAGATAATAAACGTAATCTAAATAGACAATAATGGGTGTATCAAATAAATATAGAACATTTAATCAATTAATGGAGGATGTATCCATTGACTTTTCTAATTATGCATTAGAAGGAATGATTGAACCACAACAATTAATAAAAGTTGCAACTAGAGTAAATTATGATTTAGGTTTAAAAATACATAGAACTAAACAAACGGTAATAGATATAGAGCATGGTAAAGCTCAACTACCCATGGATTTTGCATATTTAAATTATGCATTTAGATGTGGTTCATATACAATAAATAACTCTATGCCTTCTGGAACACACGTAGAGACTTTTAATGATGTGCCTTATGTTCCCGCACCTTCAGAAAAAGATCCGTGTAGCAAAGATGAGACATGTAAAGATGTTTGTGTTATTAAAACTTGTAATGATACAAATACTCATCAATTAGTACAGCGTATAGGTCCTAGTCAATATAGACAGTTTAGTAGTTGGACACAACTAAGAATTAGCAATGTAAATGATCCAGCTTGTTTTTGCCCAAGTCTTGGTGCACAAGCATTAGATGTTGCAGAAATAAAAGATGGATTTTTAATTACTACATTTAAAACTGGTAAAGTATATATAAGCTATCAAGGATCTATGGAAAATGCTGATGGTGATTTATTAGTATTGGATCAACCATATTGCAATGAATATTACGAGTATGCTATAAAGCAAAGAATATTAGAAAATATGGTTTGGCAAGGAGAAAATGTTTCTCAACAACTTGGGTTAGTAGAAAACAGATTAAGAGCTTCTAGGAATAATGCTTTAAGTTTTGTAAATACACCAGACTTTAGAGAGATGAGAAAAATGTGGGAAGTAAATAGAAGGGCTCAATATCATAACTATTATAATATGTTTTTAAGTTATGCTCCTGTACAGCCTAGAATAGCTGGACCTGCTGTTATTAGTAGTGATGGTACATCATCTGTTACATCTACAACAACTGGTTATTAATTAACAACATTTATTTGTAATGGCAAAAAAGAAGTCACCATCTAACTCAAAAAAGTCACAAAGCAGGCAAGTACCTCAGAAGAAATCTTCTTCTAGTACAACTACAAATACATTCTCAAAAGGAATGAATAAGGATGTTACACCTTCATTTGAGCCTAACAATTCTTGGTATCATGCAATAAATGCAGCAAATAATAGTTCTGATGGAGATGTAGGCGTTATTGGAAATGAGCCTGCAAATTTACAATGTGGTGTAATACCATATACTATTATAGGTGCAATACATAGATATGGTGATGAGTGGATAGTATACTCAACAGATAATATAAGTTCTGAAATAGGCAGGTTTGATGATAGTGAATGTAAATACACTGTTATTGTAAATGACCCTTGTCTAAATTTTAACAAGAAGTTTTTAATTACAGGTGCAGCAAAAGAAAATTTTGATTGTACATGGCAAGTATACTGGGATGATGGTAATAATCCATCACGCTCAATGAATATAGATGATGTTCCATATTTACAAGATATTGTTTCTGCTCCAGGAGATTCATGTATTGTATATGAAGACACTACATTTTTAGATTGTGAAAAAATTAGATTGCATCCTTTAGTAGATACACCTTGTTTAAGTCTTACAAAAGCAACAGACGGTGGAACAATTTTAAATGGTGCTTATCAAGCCTTTATTGCATACACTGAAAATGATCAGGTTGTATCAGACTACATAGGGATATCAAACATACAAACACTATGGAGTCACAGAGGAAGTAATAGTTCTTTAGATTTAGAAATATCTAGATTAGATAAAGATTATTACTATTTTGATTTAGTAATATTAATAAGACAACAAGGACAGATATATACTAAACTAATAGGTAACTATAGCACAGAGACCAAACATATTAATATAGATTATATTGATCAAGCACTGGTATCTATATCTTTTGAAGAATTATTTAGACAATCACCATTGTATGAAAGATCAGAAGCTATGTATGTAGTTAATGATTACTTAATAAGACAAGGCCCTACAGAACAATTTGATTTTAATTATCAGCCGCTAGCTAATAATATCAAAACTAATTGGGTAATAAATGAAGTATCTCAAGATTATTATATTAACTCTGGAAATAAATTAGGTTTAATGCGTGATGAGCAATATGCTTTTTTTATTAGATGGATATATAATACTGGAGAAAGATCATCATCATACCACATTCCTGGTAGAGCTTCAAGAGATTATACTTTACCCAATGGTAGTATTGAAAATGAACGCACAACTATTTATGGAACCAATGTATTAGATAATGCTGGAGGGGAACCACTTTTTAAAGTATATAACACAGCAACAGGTGGATCAATTCCAATAGTACCTCAGCCTGATGGTAGTCAGATTATTGCTAGAGGAGAGATGGGTTATTGGGAGTCAACTGAAAAGTACCCAGACAAAACACCTGAAATATGGAATTCAAGTTCACATACTTGGTCAAATGAATTTGATCCAGGTGCAGATTTATGTGGTGAATTTATTAGACATCACAAGATGCCTAGTGAAATGATTGACCCAATATTAAGTATATCAGACAATAATGATAGTGGGTTACGTATCTTAGGGGTAGAGTTTTCTAATATTAAAAGACCTATGTTTAATGATGGTACACCAATATTAAACATCCAAGGATATGAAATATTAAGAGGATCAAGATTAGGTAATAAAACTATACTTGCTAAAGGTATGTTTAAAAACATGCGTAAGTATAATGTACCAGCGGAAGAAAATTTAATAAGCAATGCACAAGGGTTATATCCAAACTATCCTTATAATGATCTAAGGTGTGATGTATATCATACTACACATAGAAGAACAGAAGGTTGTTCAGATGGTATACAAGAATCAGTTGATGATTATAATGCAGTATGTGGATTTACAGAAGATGTATTTACATTTCATTCACCAGACCTTATGTTTACTAAACCATATTTAAATGCATATGAAACAGTATTTTATGGTCAGATAAATGGAAAAGCCGCAGGAGGTTTTATACCTTCTGAAAAGCATCCACAACAGAAATTACTTAGAAATATTACAGCATATTTATCTGCTATTATAGGTATTGGTTATGCACTTAAAAATATTAATGGTACACCAGATACCAAAGCTTTACCTGTACAGGCTATAAATAATGCATTTCCTGAATGGCTAATTAAAATTAAAGATACTAATATTAGTGAATTTTTAACTGCAACAGTAGTTACACCAACTGGTGGTGGTACTTCAACAGATAGTTTTAATTCTAGTGGTGGTGGTACAGATAATGGTGGTAATAACAATACCAATAATCAAAAAGGAGATGATGCAGAAACTGGTGCAAATGCAGCAATAGATAATTATGTAAGTAATCAAGGTGGTGGTATATTTGGTAGTATAGGTGGATGGATACAAAATTTATTCTTAGGTGGTGCAAATGATCTTCTTGAATCAATGGGTATTAGTAGTACATTACAGAACAGATTACAAGATCAAGCAATAGAAAACATAGGTGATACAACAGTTGGACCACAGAATGGTATGGGTCTTATGGGTGGAGGTGCTCAAGAAGGTGTCACATTAGATACTTCTGAGTCAAATCTATCACAAGTATTTAGGGCAGCAATGGCTACAACTTTGTTACAAAAAAACATAGCAGTAGGTGGTCAAGAAATTATTGATTTAATATATAACTTAAGTGATTATCAAGAGCATACTCTTAAATATAACTCACACGGTTTTTATAGTAACTTTAGTGCGGGTTCAATAAATAGTACATACAGAACTTTAAACAAAGCTGCTAATTATGTTGGCTCATCATTTCAAACATTTGATCAAAATCAATACAAAATAAATAATTTATTTAGACCTAGTACTGTTGCTGTATCAACTACTGATCCAATTGACTCTAGTTTATATGCAGTTCAAGATGACTCCAGATTTACATTAGGTGGTTATTGCCCTTCAACTACTAATGCAAATTCCGGTGTAAACTGGGGGAATACAGAAAGCAGATTGTTAAATCCTGAAGGACCATTTGGATCAAATATATCAGCACTGTATGGTGCTCTTAAATTTAATATGGATAATCAATATGGACAGCTTGATGGTATTAAGCAAATTCAGATGAGAGGGTGTGTTGAATTTATAGATCAAACAAACCCTTCAAATTTTAAATATACAAGTAAAGCAATATTTAGTGGAGATGTATTTATAGGAAGGTATACAGAAAAATGCATCATGCCTTTGTTTACTGATTTTTTAATTGGTCAATATGATGGTTATCCTTATGATTATTTTTTAAGATATAATATACCCTACCCTAGATTCTGGGTAGATAGTAGAAAGTTTGACTTAGGTGGGTTAGCTCAATTAGTTTCTTCTTTTGGTTTAAGTGGTGTATTTAATCCTGATGCACAAGATATGCCAAATGAATATTATTATTTAGATAGGGGTGATACTTGTGGGTGGAGTTTTTTACCAGCAATTTTTAATAGAGATTCATTAAATGGTACGTTTGCAATGAATCATGCATACATGTATACTCATATAAATGGTATAAATGATTTTTATGTAGAGACTGAAGTTAATATAGCATATAGAGATTGGGAAGAACCTAAAGAAAGAAGGTTTTATGATACGTATGAGTATAATAATTTACAAGATTTATTTCATGCAGAAATACAACAGTATGATAATTTCTATAAGTATGATGAATCACTTAGTCCTTCAAAGTTTATTACTCAAAATACTAATTTTGCTGAAATACAACAAAGAGACTACAATCCTCTTGTTGCAGAAACATGTTATACAGCATATCCAAAAAGACTTATTTATTCTTTACAAGCTAATGAAGAAGATAGAAAAGATTATTGGAGGCAATATTTATTTGCTAACTACAAAGATTTTAAAAACAGAGTTTCTGTAATAAAACCATACAGTAAATCTGGTGCAATTATATTTTTTCCATATCAATCACCACAAGTTTTTGAAGGGTATGATACATTAAAGACTGATGCAAATACTAAAATTACAATAGGTGACGGTGGTCTTTTTACTCAGAAACTACAGAATATTGTTAACTCTGACTTAAGTAATGAGTATGGGTCATTAGAGAATCAGAGAGGTATTATAAACACGCCTGCTGGATTATTTTATATTTCACAAGCACAAGGTAAGATATTTCAGTTTACTCCTGGTAAGGGTTTAAATGCTATATCTAATGCAGGAATGAAATGGTGGTTTAATAAATATTTACCATCTAGATTTGTAAAACAATTTCCTGATGCAGAAAATACTGAATGGGCAGATAACCCAGTAGTAGGTGTTGGTTGTCAAGTTATGTATGATCCAAATGATGATATAGTTTACTTTATGAAAAAAGATTATTCTATAAAACCAGAATGGGTTGACAATGCTGTATTTACGGATACACTGGTAAAACCTATATCTATATATGGAACAACTATAAATCCTAAAGTTCCTGTACCTATAGACATAGGAGATCCTATTTATTTTAATGATTGTTCATGGACTATAAGTTATGATGTAAAAGCAAAAGCTTGGATTTCATTCCATGATTGGCATCCTGAATTTGCATTGCCAAGTATAAATCATTTCTTTACTACAAAAACAATTTTAACAGATGAACCACAATGTCCTCCAGGATATACTTTTAACCCTACAACAGGATTATGTGAAGATATTATAAATATAACTGAGCCACGTGCAGTAGTTAAAACTGACATACCAGCTAATATATCAGGTGGACCACAAGATTGTCTTATAGATCTTGTAGTAACAATGGATGCTTCTGGTAGTACGCTATGGCCTGGTGGAAATTTTAATAATGGTAATGTATTCCCTTCATTTCCTTCTGCCGGTGCAAACACAAGAGGACAAGCATTGATAGATTGGTTAGTAGTATTTGTTGATGATCCAGCAATTCAAAATCTTTTAACCAATGGTAAATTACAAATTGGTTTTAGAGTATGGGCTAATGCTTCTGCACAAGGTAATCCAACAGGGACAGGAGAATCAATGTTAGGTGCAGTTACAGGGGCTCAAGCAGCAACATGGTATGTAAATAACTGGACAAGTACAGGTACACCTAATATAGGTCAAACAACTAATGCACAAGTTGCTAGAGATACTGGCATAACTCAATTAGATAATAAAGCAGGTTCAAATTATGCTGCCCAATATCCAGCAAGAAGTGCAGATCCAAATTTTAGACAAATACTTATAATTGCTACAGATGCTGATGGTATTACTTCTGGAACATCTCCTATAGCTCCCCCTACATTTACTTTGCAAAGTCCAAATCTTATACCTTTAGCAGGTGGGCCTACCAATCAAGAAATTTATTCAGTATATGTAGGTAATACAAGTAATGTACCAACTGATCCAGGGGTATTAAATCAATTTACTGTTGGTGCAACAGGTAGTGGAGTGGGTCCTGCAAATGCTTATTATAATAATACAACAAATACACCTGGTATAGGGCAGTTTACTATGGCTGCAAATAACCCTGCAGAATTACAATCTACAGCAGCAGCTGTTGCAGCAGATATTTGTTCAACACCTTATAGTTGTAATTGTCCTTCTGGTTATACATTAGTATATCCTAACCCAACAACAGGGTTTTGGACTGAACAAACTGGAACATGTACTGACGTACCTCCTGCACCAATATGTAGAGAAGTTGTATGTACTGACTGTCCACCGGGTCCAACAAATACAACAACAACTACATTAGGAAGTTGTCCTGATACATTTCCAGAATTAGGATATATAGGAGATCCTAACTGGGTAGATCCAACACCACCATTGTGTAATTATTATTATGCAGACTTTGTACAAGCTAATTATTTAGTTGGTTCATTCTGGAGACATAATGTTAGGTGTGATTTATTTGCAAATTATTATGGTGAAAGTTTCCCATGGGAAGTTGAGTTAATTAGTAATACTGGGCAAACAGTAAATACTATTAGAAGTATTGAATACCAATTAGAAACATATGTTTATAAAGGTGAACCAGAATATAATATGTGTGGTGGTGACAAGTGGGAAGATTTACTATTTAATTTTGATAAATCTATTATTTACAATAATGATCAGGTTTCCGGATTACTAAATATTACGTCTCAACCATTTAATGATCCTTGGAATGAACTTACGTATCCTATAATTACAGCTAATGATATGACAGTACTTGCTTCTAAAGTAGAGCATAAGTTTAGAATTAATCAATTCTGGGATATAACAAATGACAGAGGAGAGTTTACAAATGCAGAGCAAGCTGTATTTGATACACAATGTAATGGTTACATTAGACCTTTGAATCAAACAAATCTTAATTACTTCAAACCAGAAACACAAAGGAAAAAGTTTAGACATTATTCTAACCATGTTTTATTAAGAAGACAGGAGTCAGGAAATAGAAAAATGTTATTGAGATTAGAGAATACTAAATTATTACTATCAATGAGATAATGAAGAAAAAATTTAATAACATAGAAAGAAGAGGTTTACCTGGTGGACCTAATGAAGAGTTTACTTATATAACAGGTGTGTTTTCTACAGAAGGTTATAAATCAAATAGCCCTGATGTAAATAATCCTTTTAATATTATTGACTCAGGTAATATAACTATGGAGGGTGTAGACTTTCCAGTTATGGGTACAGACAACTTAGGTAATAGTCAAATGATGATGCCTGGTAATAACTATCAGTTTCCAGGAGATAGTGTATTTGAAGTACCTATGGCACAGAAGTATCAAAATGCTGGAGAAATAGGTAATGCTGTAATATTTGCAGAATCACCTATGAAAAGCAAAAATAAATATAACATTTTTGATAAGGATGTTAAAAATACACCGTCTAGGTTATTAGAATTAAGAAATGAATTTAAAGATTATGAAGATCAGTTGGAAATCCTTTATAACTCAGAGCAGTATGAGATTAACGCTGATAAATATCTGCAATTTTTAGGAAAAAGACATAATGATCTTTATTCTCAATACGATAAGGTAATTGCAGAATATGAAGAGATTGGCGGAAATGGGAGCAGAGAGGAGTTAGAAAAATATGAGGAGAAAATAAAAGATATAAGTTCTAAGTTGGATGAAACTACTAAAGTATTAAATTCTCAAAATGGCAAAATTAAACTTAACTATGCTGAGGAAATAGAAAGGGTTAGAAATTTATCAAGAAAAGTAAATAGAGCTTTTCATGATAGTGAATTGAATCCAAAGTCTACAGCAATGGATTCTACGTTTTATAAAGAAGCAGAGAATTTAAAAAAGGTTTATGCAAAACTAAATCCAAATTCTAAGGTTGATATAATTAATATAGATGGAAACTCTGATTTGATTAGAGATGGAGTTGCTAATTTAGATCCAAATGATTCAATGTATTTTTTTGGTCATAGTGGAGGTAGATTGGGTGGTGTACCAAATACAGAGATAGCAGAAATTTTTGCTGAGTCTGATGCAAATAATTGTTATCTAGGTTCTTGTAATTTTGAAGATGAAGCAGCTCCATATAGATATGCTCTTCCTGGAAAAAATTTACAGTACAGAGGAAAAGGTGCTTGGTGGGGTGTCAATCCAAATGCAAACTCAATAGAAGATGCTATGTGGTCTAGAGTTACTTCTAATAGTGATGCTTGGGAAGCAGATGAAGCACAAATAATAAAACCTGTAGCAGGAAAAGATTATAAAAAAAATAAGAAACAAAAAAAAGGTGGATCAGTAAGTTGGAATTGGAAAGGTAAATCATATTCAGGTACACTTATTCCTAGCATGGAAACAGAATCAAATAGATATGCTAGAACTAAGAACGGTAAAGTTAAAACATTACCTAAAGGTCAAGACGGGCTGGAGTCTGATCCGATAGAACTAGATGAAGTAGTTATAACAGGAAAGAAGAAAAAGGAAGATACATGGTTCCGTGATTCAGATAATGATGGAAATAAACTTTCAAGATTTTTAAATATTGGTAAGGGTAAAGGAATGTCTCAAGAAGAGTTGTATGCTGATGATGGTATTTTTAGTAGAGGTATGCCTCAACATATGAGAACCCCTACTAATATGAATCCTCTTACTGGAAAGAGTGCAGAAGAATTACAAAGTGTTGGTATTAACCCTAACCCACAAACTGAGACAGAATATGAAGATGCAATAGATAAATATAATTTTTCATTTGGTACAGATTATAGTTATGATAATGCATCCAATGAATATATTTATGAGACAAGCTATAAACCTCAGTATGATCAAATGATAACTAATATGCATGAAGCCCAGACAACTGGTGGGCTTGTTGCAATGTCTCCTTTAATGCTTCTTGCTGCTGTTGAATTTGGTTTACCTGCATTAGCTTATTCAGGAGAAGCTACGTATGGTGCTTTATCTCCTTATGTAAGCAGTGTATTAAATCAACCCTTAGGTGCTGCATTTGGTGCAACATCAGGACCTACAGTTATGCAAGGAATTAATATGGGCTTTGCTGCAGACTTTTTAGGAAATAGGGCACCAAATATGGTAGATGATTTTTCTGAAGGAAGAATTATGGATGGTACTGTTGAAGCAGGATTTGGTTTACTAGATCTATGGGGTGCAGGTGCATTTAGTGGTTCAACACAAATAGCTAAGAATTTAATATCTAAATTACCAACATTTACAAATGAACTTAAACAAGCAGGGCGTTCTAAATTTTTAGATATACCTGCTGATGATATTGCAAGACTCAGTGGTGATGAGTTGAAGTTATATAATGAACTGAATAGTTATGGTAAAATTAGAGCAAAATCTGGAAATGGTTTACAACCCAATACAGCAGAAGATTTTATTGCTACCATAGATAAAATGAACCAACAAAAATTTTCTAATGCTACATATTCTGAGGTATTTGGAGGAAATAGTATGGATGATATAGTAGATGTTTATAATAAAGTCAAAGACAATCCAGAAAGATGGTTAGAACTGGCTGGTAAACTTAGAAATAATAATATTAAAAGTGGATTTAATTTAAACAGGCGAAGGCGTTCAACTAGTAATATTAGAAGTGATGGGTCTAACCCAAATATGAATGATGCAGGTAACCAAGAACTATATCCATATGCATATGTTGATGACACTAGAGAACTACCAGCATTACAACCAAATGAGTTACCTGAGTTAGCTAGGTCATTAAATATGACAATGGATGAGTTAATAAGTTCAGGAAATTTAAATACTACAAGAGGTGGGAGTAGAACACCTACATCATCTATGACACAAGATGATTTAATTGCAATTCAAAATAGGTGGTCAGAAAGGTTTGGTACTCTAGTTGGTGATGTAGATATAGATACTGCAAGAAGATATTATCAAAATAGAAACAGATTGAGGGAGGTTGAAGGATATCCACCTGAAGCAAATCCTTATAGTCTTGCAGATGATGCTTCAATGGCAGCTATGAGAGAGGATATACGTTTAGCAAATACTACAGATAACATTCAAGGGCTGGTTGACCCAGAGGCTTTAGCTGTAATTAGACGTACATTAGATGAGGGTATAGAAACAACTCAAGGTACATATATGTATACTGGTAAAGATCTTCTTGTTGAAAAAATTGTAAACACAGTTCAACCAAGAGTATGGAAAGAATTATTTAAAGATCCCACAAAATTTAAAAAGTATGTTTTTTCTAATTATCCAATGCATATTGGCCCGGTACAAGAAAAAGTAGGTTCATTATCAATGGGTACTCAAGGTAGTAAAGGTGTTAAAGGAGTTATTGATAATGTTAAGGATATCAACTCACCTGGTGGTCTTAAAAATGCTAAAAGTGGTGATGTAATTACAGGAAGTATTAATACATCTCACAATTCATATATGTCTCAACTTAGACAAGTATTTGCTAATCCTAACAAAACAGACTACTTACGTAGTCAAGGTACCCCTGTTTTTATAGATTATAAGCCAATGAATGGTATGGGCTTTCTATCTAAAATGGGAAAGAACAATGATGAAATATTAAAATACCTTAATACAACAATAGACAATGATATAAGTAGAGGTAAAATAGTTTTAGAAAAAGGTAAAAAAATTCAAAGGCCTTACATTAAAAAAGGTGCTAAAGGTGATTTTATAATGCTTCCTCATTATGGAGTTAAATTATATAAAGAAGGTGGGTCATTAACGCCATATCAAGATAAAGGAGAAGTTAAAAAAACTTATAATGCATTTACAGATTTAGATAAAATATCTGAAGATAGAAGAACTGAACTTACTAATGCAATTAATTTTATTGTTGATAATCAAGGCGGAGATAAAAACCTTAAAGATTTATTAACTATGACTGCTTTCATGGAAAATTCATATGGTGCTAATCCTAATGCATATGGTAGAGATTATACAAGAGGTCCTATGTCTATAGATGATGTAGCTTTTAAACATATGTTTGAGATAAGAAAAGGAGCAAATGATTATACTAAAGGACAAAAAAAATATATAGATTGGTTTAATGGAATGGGTTATGATTTAGAAAACATGGATAAATATTTGCGTGATGATATAAAAGCAAATGTTGCAGCTGCAAGATATCAATACGGAACAAATAAAAAGCCACTACCTTCAAGTGATAATCCACAAGCATTGTATGACTACTATATGGATACATATAATAGGACTGGTGAAGATCACTATGATAGATTTTTAGAAGGATATAATCAATTTGTAAAAAAGAAAAAGTTAGGTGGTTCTTCTAATAATTATTCTACCTATGTAAAGTATATTAATGGTGATTATACTGGAAATCAAAAAAATGATGCAGAAAAAGTTTATGATAAATTAAATAGAATACATTATAGAGATGCAAAACAACTAGGAATGTCACCACAAAATTATATAATGACAAACCTACAAAGCAATTCTTAAACCTAATAAATTAGTGATTCTGAGTAATTATTTGTATATTAATATTATAATATTATGAGTGTGAAAGCAAACAAAAAAAGTTTAAAGCAGCAGGGTGGGGCCATGATTCCAGAGGCACCAGGTATGATGGAAATGCCTCAACAACCTCAGCAGCCTAAAGTAAATCCAGAAGTAATGCAAATTGCTCAAATGATTAAGTCTTCAGTAAATGAAGGTAATGAGTTGATTGATATAGTTAAAGGATTAATGCAAGATGAAGTTGATCAAGAACTTATTGGTCAAGCACTTATGATGGGCGGCATAGAGGAAGAAGATGTTATAACAATTTTTGAGACAGCATTAACACCACCACAGCCGTCTGCACCTGAAGAAGTAGATAGAGAACCACAACTCTTAGCTAGAAATAAAGAAATAGCTAAAACAGAAAGAGAGCAGGCTGAACAAGCACAATCTCAAGAGCAAGAAGTAGACATTTCTGAGCAGGTAAGAACATTGGCTAAATCTGGTATTGAAATTAAACCAGAAAATGAAGGTAAGTTTACAGCTTGGGCTAAGAAACGTGGTATGGGTGTTCAGGAAGCAGCTAGAAAGGTTTTAGCTAATAAAGGTAAATATCCTCCATCTGTAGTTAAGATGGCTAATTTTGCACGTAATGCTGCAGGATGGAATAAACAAGAGGGCGGTGAACAAACACCAGAAATGAAAGAATATCTTGAAGCTCTTGAATTTAATAAAATAGCAAGACAAGCTATAGGTACTAATAATAAAGAATTACTAGCTTCATTCACATCAAGAAATAACCCAAATAGACCTTATAGTAATAATGAGTTAGCAAGAGATCATTCTGAATTACAAAAATTAAGACAAGCAGCAGGTTTAGGTTTAATGGAAGAAGCTTCTATTCTTTTTCCTCATGTAGGTCAACAAATAAGAGGTGGCATTAATGAAATCTTAGGAACTAACTTTAAAGAAGGTGGTGATATGCCAGCAGGTCAATATATTAATGGGGTATTTATACCTGATGAATCAGAGGTAGATAAAAGCATGCTATCTCAAAATTTACAAAGACCTGCTAATTTTTATATGTCAGATAATCATTATGCTGTTGCACCATTATCACCACCACCAGAAACAAATGTTTTAGCTGATCTTATAAGTACATTTTCAGGTATCAACCAAGATTTATTTTCTAATGAAGTAGATGACTATGGTAACCGTAAAGGTGCATTAAAAGATGTATTTAAAAGAGGAGAAAACAATCCTGACCCAGATGCAGGATCAGGTTTATCTAAAATGGAAATGCATAAAATGCTTAAACCATTTTATTATGACACTACTATAGATACTTCCAAAATTACCACTCCAGAAAATGTAAAAGCATATACGGATTGGGCTATGCAACAAAAAAAACAATGGGACTCAAATACTCAAGAACAACTTGATGAACAAGCTTCCGTAGTTGAAGATGTATCAGGTCAATCAGCTCAACAAGATAAAAGAACATTTGGGGAATGGGCAGAAGATGCTGGTCATGATATAGTTAAGATGTCAGAAAATGCTGTAAACTTATTACAAAACCTATGGAAAAAAACCACAGGTAAAATGCAAAAAGGTGGGGGTACAGATAATGCAGGTTTTAGAGCGTTACCATCCTTTGTTCAAGGTAAAATATTGTCTGGTATGGATATGGGTGGTGAAAATTCTTATCTTAAAAACAGAGACAAGGTTATTAAAAGAGCTATAGCAAGACAAGAAGGTAAGGCACAAAGAGGTACAGAACAAAAGTTTCCAATGGGTCCTTTTCAAGAGGCAAGCCCTTATCAAACATATCCATATATAACAGAAAGCTATCAAGATGAGGAATTATTGAATGAAGAAGATATCATAGATATGGATGGTGATGGAATTCCTGATTACATAGATATAGATGGAGGTGATGGTACAGGGGAAGCTACACTTGGTACAATTGGAAATCCATCAGCTAGTCAGTTATTTGAAAAAATTAACTTTGAACCAGAGGTAAATGTATCAAATAAAGTTGAGGGTACTATTAATAGACTTGCAGACAATCCTATAGTAGGTGCAGCTTCATCTATTTCAGATGCAGCAGTAAAAACTGCCAGGTTTGTTAATGACCGTTTTGATGAAAAAGCATATAGAGATGCGTTAGATCAAATGGAAGAAAGATCTGGTGCTGATTATAAATTTGCAGTACAGACATCTGATCCAATGAGTCAAGGATTTTATGATGCAAATACTGGTCAACTACAAGGAGAAGCAGAAAGAACAGCAGGTTACTATGGTAGTTTTGCAGCCTCACCATATAGCTTTGGTATGGCACAAGATGGTTTAGAAATGGAAACAGGCGGAGAAGTAGTAGAGTTATCACAAGATATGATTGCACAATTAATTGCAGCTGGTGCTGACATAGAAATAATATAATTATGGCAAAAGTAAAAATAAATAAACTACCTAAAGGTTTTGAATTAACTGATGGTAAAGTTAAAAAGAAAGCACTTAAAAGAGATGGTGGGATGACAACTGGTGATCAAGCTGATTATGGTTTGGTTACAACTCCTCAAGAGTTCTATGGAAGTACTAACTTTAATAACACTGATGATCAATCTGTTAGATACAGCTTATCAAGTGTACCTAGAGAAGATGCTAACTTAGAAGCAGAAGGTGGAGAAACTGTACTTACTGATTTGAATGGTAATAACCAATTTGGACTATATGATATTACAGGTCCTAGACACTCAAGTGGTGGTGTACCAATGTTTTTACCTGAACAATCTTTTGTATTCTCTGACACAAACTCAATGAAATTTGATAAAGATGAGATGGCAGAGTTTGGTATAAATAGTAGAAAGAAAGTTACACCAGCAAAAATATCAAAGAAATATCCTTTAAATGATTTTTATGCAGCAATTAATAGTCAGTATGCTGATGATATATCTACAAGAAGTGCAGAGTTAATGTTAAATAAAAACATGTATAATCTTTCTAAGCTAGCATTTGGGCAAGAACTAAAGAAAGAATTTGAAGATGGTGTTCCATTAGCAGCGTTTCCATACTTACAAGAGCAAGGTATTGACCCAATTGAGTTTACTGCACAAGTAGAAAATCAAACGAAACAACAAGCAGAGTTAGAATTTATAGCATCATTACCACCTGAAAAACAAGATGAGATATTAAGGTTACAAGCAATGATGCAACAGATTGAAAATCCAGATGCTGGTGCATTAAATCAACCAAGTGGTCAACAACAAGCTCCTGAGTATGCACAAGATATAAGTGCATTGAGTAATGAGAATGATTCATTACAAGCAACGTTAGAAGACGGTGGTGAGTTAGATATATACCAAGATAAGGGAGAGGTACCTGAAGGTGGTGTTATTAGAATTACAGAAAATGTAGGTGTTGATATGCCTCAAGTTGGTGAGACATACGAAGAATATTATGCAAGGATTGGCATAACTATGAGAAATAATCCTCAAGGAGGTTATGTTTTTGATGAAGAGATTGGTGGTTTTGTACGTAGTTCTGCAGATGAAACTGTAAGTATTACTGATGATCAAGTTAACAATGCTACAGTAGATGGTGAAACAGTTACAGTATCAGAAGAAACAGTTGATGCTGAAACTAATAGATGTACGGATTATAAATGTAATCCACTACCTGTTGGTCATCCTGATAGAGAAGCCTTTGAGGAAAAATTAAGATCTGGATGGCAGCTAACTAAAGTCTATGACCAATCTTTAGGTAAGACCACATACACTGTAACAAAACCGTTAACTAAAAACAAATTTGAAGACTTTAAAGATTTTGAATTTGAAAACATTGAAGTATCAGGTACAGGAGAAAAAAGAGATGTGTACACTGATTTAGAAAAAGAATTAATTGGTGTATATCAAGATGGTGAGTTTGGAGATAATGTAAGGGTAAGAGAAGGCATTTATTCTAAAAGTGGTACAGTTGGTACTCAGTCTGGTAAAGCCGGGGCAAATTCTTATGGTGGTGATTTAACTAGTGAAAAAGCAGAAAAAGACTTTACATTAAGATGGGGAGATGCAATTGATAAAGTTACTGAGTCTGGTATTCAGTTTGATTATTCTATGCCTAAAGGTAAGTGGTCAGCAGATGCTAGAACACCAATAGATGCACAAGCTAAAGCTTATCAAAAACAATGGGAGGCAGTGCAAAATGCTATGCAAGAAGTAGAGAATGAATTTCATGCACAGAACTTTGGTGAGAGTGGTACACCTAGACAATTATTTCCTGGAGGTGATGCTGGTAAGGTAGATGGTAAGTTTGGTATGTTAACTTTTAATAAAGCTAGAAGTTATATTAGAACAGAAAAACCAGAAAACTTAATGGCTGAAGTAGAAGATGAAAAGAAAATACGTACAGAAGAAGATCCGTTTAAAAGACCAGAAAAACCAGATTGGTGGTGGCAAGATCTAAATAATCTAGCAACACAAAATTCTTTAGAGAACCCATTATTCTTACCTAATGTACCTAGAGTACCAAATACAGAAATAGATTATGTATTAGATGATTGGACTGGTAGAGCTAATATGACTAATGCTGCCCTAAATACTATGGCTAAGAACTTAAGAGCTTTTGGTAAAGGTAAAGTAGCTGGTTCTAATTTGTTTGGTAAAGCTGTAGGCCAACTTGCAAAAGATGTTGGTAGTGTTAATACTAACAATATAAAAATTATGAATAGTGTTGCATTGCCTCAAGCTCAACTTAATCTTAAAACAGGTTTAGCAAATGCAAAAGCATACCAAGATGAGTATGATGGAACTGTAACAGCATTAGGAAGGTACACTGATTTTGAAAATTGGGATAAACAAAAAAGTAATGAACTATATAATCAAGCTATTACTAATAGAGCTAATACATTCAACCTAAATCAGCTTAAAGATTATATAAAAATTGATCCAAGGTTAGGAGGTATACAAAATCAAAAAGATAGTAAACCACTTTCAGTAGATTCAGATGTTGATATATCAGATCAAGAAAAAAGAAGGAATGAGTATATCAAAGAAAGAAATAAAATAAAAGAGTTGTATCCAGACATGGAAGATGATAGTTTAGATAAAAGCTTAGAGTTTATTCTTGATGGTTATGCTTCTAAAAAAAATAAAAAAACAGCTGCTGATGATTATAATGATAGACAGAATGATGTAGCAACTAACCCAGAGGATTTAGGATATGCACCTTCTGTAAGATACAATGCTCAAAAGGGTGGAAGTAGAATGAAAAAGTTTGCATATCCTTTCTACACAGGAAAGATGGGAGCATAAACATAAAAGGTTTATTTATATCAGTTGGTAAACTTTGTAAATAATAGTAAATTTGAACTATGGCAAATTATATAAAAGGAGAAAAAAATTATTACCCGGAAATTAAGCCGTTCACACCTGACTATAAATTTTTAAGTGCAACACTAGATGCAAGAGAAAATAAATATTTAGCAGGGTGGCAAGCTACTAATGACCTATATAGTAGGGTATACTCTGACTTATCACATTCAGAAAATCAAGAGTTTCAACAACAGTTTATAGAAAACTTAGCACCAGAACTAGCTAAAATTTCTGGTTTAGATTTATCATTACAAAGAAATGTTGATGCTGCTAAGACTGTATTTGCACCATTCTTTGAAGATGATGCAGTAGTAAAAGATATTGTATATACTTCTACATATAAAAAAGAAATGCAAAGGGCTAATCAGTTTGCTGATTCCCCTGACCCAAGAGTAAGGGAACTTTATAATCCAGTAGGAATAAAGAACATGCAATATAGAATGAAAGAGTTTCAAGATGCTGACAGAAACCAATTAATAAACATGCCTTTACCTAAGTATGTAGAAGATGCTGATTTAACACAATATGCACAAAATTATTTAAGAGGTTTAGGTTTAGAAGGAAAAGGCTTTACACAGAAGAAAGATCATTTTACAATGGATCCTGGTAAAGATGGTATATTGGGTACACCTGATGATAGAGTTGCAAATAGATGGCTTATAACAGATACTAATGGTAAGCTTATTGAAGGTGATGCATACAGAAGGGTAATGACTGACTTAACTGATGACCCAAGGGTACAAGAATTTTATGATGCTAAAGCTTATGTAGCTTCTATGGAGTTTGCTGAAATAGGTGTAAACGATGGATCAACAGAATCTATGAACCAAGGAATAGCAATGTGGGCTGATTCAGAGATAAAAAGAATTGCGTTACTAAATAGTGAAAGATATAACGCATTACAAGCAGAAGAACAAGCACTGGTAAGACAAACTACTTCATGGGGTAACTTTGGAAAATTAAATGGTTTAACACCTGCAGAAGAAAACCAAGTATCACAATCATTATCTGAGACTGAACAACTGAGGGTAAACTTACAAGAGCTTTTACAGATAAATAAGTTTACAGATACTCCAGATAAAGATGATCAAGCATTGATATCTAAAGCATATAGTTTAAATAAAAATTATAATATAAGTCAGGATCTCCAAAGTGCTGCATATAATTATAGTAGAGAAAATGCAGAGACTACAATTAGGCCAAATGATTATGTGCAAGAAGAAGACAAACACAAGTTTAGATTGCAAGAGATATCTGCTAAATATCAAGCTGATTCTTTATTAAAAGCTCAACAGGCTGAAATTGATAAAAATCTAAAAATACTTCAGTCACAATTAGACAACGCAGGAAAATTATCATTTACTGATCAAAACAGAAATAATGGAATAATAGATCCTGGTGATCCAAGGGCTGCTCTATTTACTATTGAAGATGATAATATTGATTCAGATTATACTCCTTTTGAAGCTAATGCAGATGAAATAGCAAAAGATGGTTTTAGTTTACTAAAAGAAAAAGCTAATACTATTGGAGATATGTTATCAGCTAGATACCCTGGCCAGACAACATTTACGGTAACATTAGACGGAGAGATGAAAACTTTATCTCCTAAAGATCTAACTGATCTTTTACTTAGTAATAAAAGAATAATTGATGGAACTAAAGTTACAGAAGATCCAAATGCTTTAGAATATGCATCAGATATACTTAGAATATTTGAACAAGAATCTGATTGGTTTAGAGATAAAGATGCAGTTATTGCACAGAACTCACCTGACTTTGTTAAAGTAGGTGGTGCTTATTCTAATATGTATTTAAGATTATTTCAAAATGATCCAAACAATGCAGAGAATCTAGGATTAGACCTTAGGGAAGATTTGTATTTAAAAAGACTTGAGAAATATCAAACAGAATTATATAGCAAAGGTCAAGCATCTTTAGAAGTAGCCAAAGGGGAAGAAGAATGGTTACGTGAAATGATTACAGCTGGATACCCTATGCCGTTTACAGAAAAAGATGGCGTTAAAAGTTATATGACTTTACCTGAATATCAGAAAATGTTTAGAGAAATGGCTTTGTCTGGTAAAATTAAAAACTTTGATGTGTCTGGTGTTGGATTTAATCCTCAAAATGCAGGTACAAGTAATGAGAATTGGATGACTACAAGTTCTTCTGGTAGTTATAAAGCTGGTACACAAGTAACATCTATTGTTGCAGATGATGCAGCAATAAATGGTAGATCAAAAGCTATATGGGACAAGATAACTACTGGTGTTAACAAAAGCTTTAATACTATTGGAGGTAATTCATATGTAGGATTAACTAGAGGTTATGATCCTAAAACACCATTTGCTGATATAGGTTTTGTTCCTACACAATCTGCAACTGGAGGTGTAAACCCAGAAGGTGGTACTGCCATGGATCTAGTTTTAGGAAGTGCTTTACAACAATATGCTACAACTACTGCAGATCCTACATCAAGAGTTTCTATAATAGTTTCTCCTGAAGAAGTTAGTGATTTTGATAGTTTTGATATTGAAGCAGGACCAGACTTAGATGAAGATGATAATATAATTGCAAATAAAATATTTATGAGTTTGCAAAATGAAAAAACTAAAGGTGAATTTACAATTACATATTATCCAAATTTAGGAGCTAATAGTATTGATGGAGTAAAAAGAAATTCAATGGGTGGTTATAGACTACATAATTTTAGCCCATCATTTCAAAAGGAAGTAAAGGATTTATATAAAGATGATGCTGAGTCATTTGGTAAATGGAGTAATGTTTTTAATAAAGGTGTTATGATGATTTATGATAGAACTGCTGGTAGAGATGTAAATATTAACAATTTAGAAAATATCCAAGGTACTTCATATATTGAACAAAATATGAATTTAAGTAATGATCAAGCTTTTACATATACAGATAACACTAATACTAGAGCAGGCTTTTCTCCTGGTTCAATTACATTTCAAGATTTAGGTGGTGGAAGGATAAGCGTTAGTGGTTATAGAAATGTTTATAACCCACTTTCTACAGATATAAGTAAACAGTACACAAGAGTACCCATCAATACAGGAAATATTGTAAAAACAGGAAATCTTAATTTTTCTAGAGATTTGAATGAAAGGTTTGTACAAACTCAAGCTCACTTTAAAGAATTAGATAGATTGAATAATTTACATATCTATAAAATAAGAGCACAGAATTTATCAGAGCAACAGTTTGTAGAACAATATATGATTGACAATCCAGGATCTACAGCAGAGGTAGCTAAGGATATGTTGAAACAAGCTAAGAATTATAAACCAGAATAATTATAAGTTTATGGCAGACGAGAAAATAAAAATGCCTCAGCCTGACTATAATCTTCAGCAGAGGATAGCTCAGGACGCAGTTGATGTAAACCCTATAGATACATCACTACCTTATCAAAACATACAGGATCTAATACCTGATATGAGAAATGAGGTAAGTGATGAATATGATAGAAGTATATCTATGTATAAAGGTCTTATGGATGGTATATCTCCTGCAACTCCAGGAAACTTATCATTTGGTGCACAGTCATCATCTATAAATGCCGCACCTTCTATTGAATTAGGAAGTGCTGAGCAGATGAATGATATATGGAGTAAGCCTCTAGAAACAGATTATGATTTACCAAATCCAATATGGGCTAATGCAAGGGCAGTAAATTTTGACAAAGTATATGCAAGTGATGTATTTTCAGATGTAGGATTTACCCCATATGCAAATATGGATAAGGTATTAAATGCAAACGAAACAACAGCTGATTATTTAAATAGATTTGCACCTCAGTTTGGAAGATTATTTAGAAGTGGAAGATTTTCTAGTTATAGATCTGTTGCTGATATATTTGATGGTAGTTATCTTTCTGATCCTGATTTAGAGGGTGCGTTTACTATGGAAGATGCTATGAGGATAGGTGGTAGTACTACTGGTTCTATTGGTGGTTTTGCAGCTAACACAGGTTTAAATTTTGCTTATTCAGCAGGTATTATTTATCAAATTGCAATAGAAGAAGTTGCTGCTGCAGGTATAGCTGCTTTAGCGGCTGCACCATCAGGGGGTAGTTCATTAGCAGCATTTGGTGCTTTAACTTTAAAGAACTTAGCAACATTAACTAGACTCCCTAAAACAATTGCAAATGGATTTAAAGCATCATCAAAACTATTTACAAATTTTAAAAACATAAAATACTCAAGAGATTTTTGGAATACTACAAGACAGGGTGGAAATTTTCTAGGAAAAAGTGCAATGTTTTTTACTCCTGAGTTAGCACATACAATTAAAAATTGGAAAACAACAGGTAATACTTTTCAAAATGCTTACAACATAGGTAAGAATACTGAAGTATTTGGATCATTCTATAGAGATATGAGAATGTATAATGCTGCATTAGCTGAGGCTAAGATGGAAGCAGGGTTAGTATACAATACTGTTTTAGAAAACGGTATGAAATATGCTAATTTTGAAAATAATGGTAATGGTATTTCACCAGAAAAAATGAAAGATATCCAAACAGCTGCATCTGAAGCATCTTGGAAAACACTAGTGCCTAACTTTGCATTAATATCATTATCAAACAGAATTGTATTTAAAAATGTATTTGGTAGTTGGGCAAAAAAATTAAATGCAGGTACAGCAACTACTTTAAAAAGAGTATTGAGAACAGGACCTACTTCATACATGAAGAAAAGCAAATGGATGCTCAAGTCTATTCCACAAGAACTTAAAGCAGCATTTGCAATTGCTGGATGGAAAGGTGCAACTAAAACTAGTGGGGGTCTGATGTTAAGATATGGAGCCAGCGGTTTAGTTGAGGGAACACAAGAGGTATCTCAAGAGGCAATCTCTGCAGCAACAGGTGGTTATTATAGTGCAATACTTAGAGATCCTTCAGGTGGTGGTAAGATTACTATGAGTGGAATGTATGGTGCTGCTGGTAAAGAAATTTTTTCTAAGCAAGGATTAGAAACATTTGCATCTGGATTTTTAATTGGTGGTTTAATGCAACCTTATCAAACTGTTTTGTTTGAAGGTGTCCCTGCTATATACAGTAAAGTTAGATCAAAGATTGCTAATAGTAAAAAGTTTAGTCCAATGTTTGATCAAGAGATTACTGACTACGTAAAAGATCAAAGAGAGGCAGAGGAGCAAATGATTGATGATGTTGTTGCTCAAGCTAATGAGTTAGGTTCTCAGGTTGAACAAATAGATCTACTACTTGATCCTGCTAAAATGAGTGCTGCATTACAAGATCAAGCAGCTGGCATGGCAAATCTATCTTTAGCTTTAAATAGTAAGTATGATTATTTAAACAACAGGAGTTTTACACGTTTTGAAAATTTATATAATAAATATCAAAGAGGTTTGATGGGTATATATAAAGAAATGGTAACTGATTTTGCTGCAATGTCTGATACAGAAATTGGTGAAGCATTTAATAAAAAAGATTTTGGTAGAAATCCACAGAAGTTAAGAGATCAGTTTACAAAAGAACTTACTAGAATAGATGAGTTTGGAGAACGAATAGCATCAAGAAAAACAGATGAGTTGTTTGAAGATAAAAAATTAGACTTGGGTGAATATGATAAGTCTTCTAAAGCATACAGAGATGCATTCTTTCATAACAAAGCTGTTGACCAAGCTAAGATGTTATATATATTTGCTAAAGAGCAATTTGTTGATGCTATACAAAGACAGATGGAAATTGAGCAGTCTTTTGAAAATGAGCCAATTTTTACTAAACAGAAGTATGGTGACATAAGAGTTCTTGCTAATGCAGAAAGTATTAATACAGAAATAGAACAACTCAACAAAGAAATCAAGGCTAAAGAAGGTGCTGGTGTTCCAGCATCTGAACTTAAAAAAGATAAGAGAAAGCTAAAAGATCTTAAAAGATATTATGATATTTTAACTGACCCTAAAAACTTAACTAAGAAAGGTTTTTTTAATAGAGCAAAAACAAAAGCAATTAAAGGTGCTTTGACAACATATCTAAACGGTCTTGCAGAGGACAAGTCTGATTATGTTAATCCAGAGGTAATAGAAACTTTATTACAAAAATTAATAGATCATAGTTCATTACAAGAAGATGCTTTTGCATTTTCACAGACTGTAAATATAATGGCTAATCCAGAAGTAACTGCTGAGATAGTCCAAAGAAATGTAGAATATTTTCAGTATTTATTTAAAAATAGGAAAGAAGTATACAGAAAACAAACAGAGCAATACATTGAAACAAACAAGAAAAATATATTAATAAATGAACTTGCTGAGGAAGATGTATATATGAAACCAGAATTAATCAGAGCTTTTATATCTGGTGAAGTTGGTGCAGCAGGTCTATTGAAAGGTTTGACTGAGGGACAATTTAGTATAGATGGAAGAGCCATTGGTGGAGCATTAAACTTGGATGTTGATCAAGAGCTTACTGGTAAATTAATTGCACTTATAAATACATATAGATTACAAGTAGAGCAGGTAGAGCAAGTTGAAGAAATTAAGTCAAATGAATCTGCTGAACGTCAAATAGATGTTGAACAAACTCTACAGGATGCAGGTATTGAAGATATAAAGGTAGGAGATACAAATAGGTCTGCTGGACTGCAAAATATATTAGAAGCTGAATACCGTAAATATAAAGAATCTGCATTTCAAGATCCACTTGAGTTTGCAGATTGGAGATTATCAGAAGATGGTGTTAGAATTAAAACAGCCTATGATGCTTTAAAAAGAATTTGGGGTAAAGGGTATGATATTTTTGTTACAGAAAATGGTCAGGAAGTTACACGTAGAAGGCAACCAACCCAACAAGAACTTAATAGTGAAGCAGGTTTTCAAGATTATTTAAATAGTAAAGTAGCAAGAGAAGAACCATTAGTACAAGATGTTTTAGCTGCTCTAGATTTAACTATGGATACATTCTCTACAGTTAATGTAGTAGAACAACAAACATCTAAACCTCCTGTAGAAGGTATTAGTTTTAATATTAATGAAATACAAACAGAAGGAGGTTCATTTTATAAAATAGTAGATAAGAAAGGACAAAATTTAACAGAAGCACAATTAAGTATAATCTCTACAGACTCACAGGAAACTGGTACTTATACTGATTTATCAAAAGCTAAAAGACTACTTGACATTTTAGACAGAGAAGTATCAGATGGTAGAGTATTTATGTTTGATGGTAAACAACTATCAAAAGGAATGTCTGTTTATGATAAATCTACAGGAGAAGAATTTAGAGTTAATAGTACTACTAATACTGGAGGTTTAATAAATCTTGTTCCTACTGAATTTTATACTAATGACTATAAGACAAGATATAACAATAGAAAAGCTGAAAGTGAATTAGATTTTTTTACTAGATATGAAATAGAAAAATTATCATTTGATGCTTTACCAAGTAATACTTATAAGCTATACTCAGATAGATTGGGTAAAGTTTATCCTGGTAGTACATTTCAGGAACCAAAAGGATCAGAAGGTCCTAAGCAAAGATTTAAGTTTATAGTAAATGCATTAACACCTGAAGATTTTAGAAATGTTATTATTGATTTTGATGTCAATCCAAAAATGAATGAACCTGTTCAAGATGATAGGTTTAAAGGAGGCCCAGAGAGTGTGCCTAATAATTATATAGGAACACAAAGAGAAAGGTTTACTATTAAACTTAAGTTAAGTAAAGAGGCTACTGTAGATATGAACTTGGCACTTCAAGCTGCTAATTTAAATATAATGGATGGTCCGCTTATTGATTTAGAGGGGAGAGGTACAATTGGGTTTATTCCTAATGATTCACTTTACTTTAGAGATGCTAATGGTAAAGTAGTAACACCTGAAACAATGACTCCTGAATTTGCTAGGAATGTAATAATCCCTGCAAACAATAATCAGACAATTGAACAAGCAGTCCAACAAGTGAGTAATGATTTTGGCACGCAAACTGTATTAGTTTCATTTGGTAATGAGATGATAAATTCAGATCAAACAATTGGCACTTTACCTGAAGGTTTAATAATAACAAGAAGTGAAGGAATTCCTGCATATAATAAAGGTAATAATCCAGAAATACCTTTGAGCCAGTTAAGTCAAAAGACTACAACAAATGGTGACATTATTATATATGATATAAAAAGAGATGCTGCTGGTAACATGATAGGTAAAGAACCTATAATAAAATCTAACTTAAGTGGTGCTGCTAAGTATGAGTTATCTGATAGGATAGAACTACAACTTAAAGATGCAGGGCTTTGGGACAAAATGATATCCGGTGATAAGACTGGTAAGAATGAAGGCTACACTGATAGATACATAATGGCTATTGAACAGCCAGGTGGTTTGATGACACTAGCAACTGCAAAAGCTATTAGACTTAATGATGATACTATTGAGAATATGATGAATGATTTGTTGCAACAAGCAAGTCTTGCAGCAAAGGACAACATGACTACTAAGAATGGTATAAAGATAGCTAAGGACAAAGGTTTTAATGATGCGTTTGCTTTAAAATTTATAGAAAAATATGGTAAGTTTTTTATTAGTGGACCAAAAGGAACTAATGTAACTATTGATGTTGCACCTGATGGAGCATTAAGAGCAGATTTATTTAATAAGACTACCGGCAAGAAAGGTAAAGTTTATTACAATAGAGCTGATCAACAAAAGAAAAATACATCAATAGGTCATTTGAATAACTTTTTTAAGATTATTGTTGATAGTCCAGCAGGAAATGATGTTGGTATAGAAAGTCTAACAACAAACAACTTCAGAAAATCATTAGCATTAGATGCTTCTATAAATACAATGATGGATGACCTAGTTACAAAACTGGCACCAGATATTAGAGTAGGACAATCAATAGTAGTACAAGCTACTTCAGCTGCTAAAGATGCAGCAAAAAATAAAGGTGTATTTTTAGCAAGACCAAGAACTGAACTTGAGTCAGATAAATTAAAAAGAGTAGAAGATACAGACATTAAGAAAGAGTCACCTGAAAGAGCAAGAGCAAGAAAGATAGCTCAACTTGGAGATAAGATATCTCAAGAAGCTGCTGATAATGCAATTACTAAATCAGAAGAAACAGGAGATGTAATTAATGATGATGTCTTTTTTGCTTTTGTAGATGATAATCTTTCAGAAGTACAAAAAACAGAGTTAGTTCAATCTATTGGACAAAAAATTATAGCTGGTGCTCAACTGTCAGCTAGAGAACAGGATATAAGAATAAAATTAAAAACTGACGTAGAGAACTATCTTACAAACTCTGTTGACACAGAACAGAAAAATGATATTGATCTCACAGCATTAGCACAAACACCTATAGACGGAATTAACAATCAGATTGCTGAAAGAGAAGCTGCAATAGTTGCAGAGGTTGGAGAGAAAAAGAAAGTTAGAGCTTTAAGGAATGATAAAATATATCAAGATCTATTAAAGCAGAGAGAGCAGATGATTGGTCCTGCCAATAAAATCTTGTCTCCTAAACTGTCTAAAAGAGATGCAGAAGATATAAATATATTTCTTGAGTGGGCAAAAAGTAATTTGCCTGAGTTTATTAGAATTGGTGACATAGAAACTTTAGGTAACAATTTAAAAGCTGGTGGTCAAAGAATTGGTGCATTTGCTTTAGACATGGCATCTATAGGAGGTGGGCTAAGAGCAGGAGGTACTTTATATACTGGAGCATCAAACCCTTTTAGATACCATGAAGCGTTTCATGGTGTATATAGGATGCTACTTACTCCAGCAGAGCAAAAGAGTTTATTGAGTCTTGCTAAAAAACAAAAAAGAGCAAAGCTTAGATTTGAAGGTAAAAGCTTACAAAATGAATTACAAAAATTCAGAAACTCTGCGGATACATATGCTAACATGTCTGACATAGAACTACAAAATAGATACTATGAAGAATACATGGCTGATCAATTTGAAATATTTAAAACTAATCCTAAAAAGGCAGAGGTAGATACTGAAGTTAAATCATTCTTTACTAGATTAATAGAATGGTTTAAAAGAATGTTTAGTTCATTTAATAAGAGTGAACTTCAAACTTTGTTTGAAAATATTGACTCTGGAAAATACGCACAAGCATCTGTAGTTGCTAATGATTTTACATTAGATCCAAGCCCACAAGTAATTGTAGCTAATGCTATATTACCATATGAAGGACTTCAAGTTAATAGTAGTAAAGGTTATTTATACCTAGATAGTAATATTGCTAATAATTTAGTTAGCAGTATGGCAGCGTCTTATGTTAGTAGAAAAAGAACAAACATAGATCCTGAAATTAGTAATTCAGATTTGTTTGAAGATGTACTAGAAGATTTTGCATGGTTATATAATAAAACAAATCCAATTAATAGTAAGTATGCTTCTTCTAAAGAACAATCTAATGTAGAAGCAATAGAGCAATTAGATAGAATACATAGTGCACTTACATTTAATGCATCAGAAAGAATTGAAGATAGTCCTGTATATAAATCTGTATTTGAAGTCCTTGAACTTATTGACGTTCAACAACAAATTTTGGATGATAATATTGATGCTTATGAAAACAATGAAGGCCTTAGAAATGTAACGCAGTTTGGTAAAGAAGCATACATGAGTGGAGGCTTAGCATCTTTACCTACATATATAAGAGAGTATCTTTCTACTATAACAATGCCATATACAGATGTGTTTGGTAATGAACAATTAGAAAGTGGTGAGAAATTAGTTGTGCCAATTAATTCTTATAAAACATATAATGGTATTATTAAAGCTGTAAAAAATGAAACAGATCCTTTAAGAATACTACAACGCATGTATGTATTTAGTTTAAATAATCCTAATACTAAAGCTGCAGTAGAAAATATATTTAATGATATTGGTTTAGATTATTATAATGTATCTGAAATATCTGAAATACAATTACCTCAAGAAATTAAGAACCCATTGTTATTTAATCAAATAACAAAAGGATTTACTAATTATAAAGTTGATTGGTTATTTCTACAACAAGATAACACAAATGAAGTTATATCTTTTTCAGCAGCTGAACGTGATGATACTCACACACAAAATGAATTATGGGGGCAAGCATATACAACTAAAGAATTAGATTGGAAGATAAACCCAGACAAGAAAAAACTTGCACTAAGAACATTAGATAACATTAATGATAAACTTACGCAACCAGAAGCTTATGATGACTCTGTTTTAGATACAACTTCTAGAAGCTTATCACAAGAATTATTTGATGCAATTGGAATTAAGTTAAGCCCATTGTATATAAAGTACAGTATACTTTCTGCATCTAATCAAACTAAAACATCAAGCCAAGAGTTTATACTTCAGTTCAATGATAATGCAAGTCCTATTACTGCAGCAGATATGTTCTTTATAAGAGAGATTATAAATGAAGGTGCTGATTTATTCAACTCAGAAAATGATGGTGCTATAGCTAGATTAAAAAAGTTTGCACTTAATAATGCAATGATGGATGAAACAGTGGGTCTGTCAACATTTAGGAATGTAAATGGAGATTTAGTAAATGCACATCAAAAACCTACATTCCATTTAGAAAGAATATTTGATTTAAATAAAGAGTCTGAAATAGATAGATTATCTGAAGAAAACTTTTTAGAGAATAATTACTTGTTAAATAATATTGAGTTTTTAAATATGTCTAATGACAATCTTTTAAAGGTAATTAGACTATCAGGTTTAAAAGAAGTAAAGACATTAGATAGAAGTGCTAACTTGGATTCATATCAAGATGGTGTTATAGGTACAACAGAGTATGGTAGTTTTACACCTAAGCAACTTGTATCATCTATTATAAATAATTATCTATTTGATTATAACTCTAGGGCCAATATATTAAAAACTAAGATGGATAAAGGTGCAGTTGCTCCTATACTAATTAGAATAATGGAAGCTTCTAATACAAATGATCAAATTCAATTGCCTGTAATTAAAGCAGTTGAAGGATCTACTGCTTCAGTAACAGATATATATGTAGAACAAATAAGTAATTTTGTAGAGAATGAGTATAATAGAATTGTAAGAGAAAACAGTGAAGAGGGTAATCTACCTTATCAAGAAATTATAGCAAAGGATGGTGAGATAATTCAAATACCAAAAACAATAGAAGGTTATAATGTTCCTGATAAGGATGGTCTAATGAGAAAAGATCTTATGTTCAATACAAAAGATTTAATTAATCAAGAGCTTAGAAATGCGTTAGAAGTTTCTGGAAAACAAGAGAATCCACCTTCTTTCAAAAAAGCTGTTTCACAAGTAATGACAACTAAGCAATACAATAAAATGCTTAGAGACCAATTAGATGCAAAGTTTAAAGTCTTTACTGATCTTATTGAAACATTAGAAGTAGATAATAAAATATCAAGACAAATTGAAAAAGGATTATTAGATGGTGTTGAAGGATCTGTAGCACAAAGGAAAGCAAGAGTTGCAGCTAGTAAATTAAATATTAGAGCAGATAAAACATATAACCTTAAACAAATATTTTTAAATGATTATTTGAATACTAAATCTTTAAATGAATTATTATTGGGTGACCAAGCAATGATATTAGAAGATTCAATAAAACAAATCAAAAGAGCTAAGGGACAAAACGGTGCTGGTGATAGTATATACTCTCCAGTATCTAATCCAGAGCTTGGTGTTTTTGAAACTACTGAAAAATTAAACGCAGTAATTCTAAACGAACCACAAATATCTTCTGAGTTTAGTAATCAAAAAATAGATAGGGCAGATGCACAGGTATACACAACAGTTAAATTTCACAGACACGCTCAAAACTCATTAGGTAATTTAACTAGAACTGGGGCACTTGCTTTAGATAAAATTCAAGATGGAACAAAGCTTACAAAGGAAGAGCTGTACGGACCACAAGGGTTAGCTAACACAAACCAAATGCTAAACTCTAAAAAGTATTTTTACTTTGATGGGCAAGTGTATGTAAAGTTTTCTGCTATTACATTGACAGAAGATTTTACTAAAAATAATCCTGATTTAGATAGGCTTAGAATAAATATGGAAGCAATGGAGGAAAGACTTGGTGGTATTAGTTTTGCTGGACCACAGAGTGCTTTTAAAATGCTTAAGACTAATGTTCAATCACTTGGTGATAATATTGTTGATCCATCAATTGTTTTAGATGCTAGGTATTTTAGAGAACAGGTAAAGACAAAAACTAACAAAGACTTGATTACTGAACAAAGTCAGATGAAAGTTTTAGTTACTTCAGAGCAAGTTGATAGTACACCTGTAAGCATAGAGACAAGACCAGAAATTAAAAATATTGCTCAGGTTAAGACAAGATATAATCAAGCATTGAGTAAAAGAATTATTTTAAAGTTTAAAGATAAGAGAAATCTAATTTACACGTTTGATGGATTAATGTCTGAGTTTTCATTAAGCAAACAAAGAAACACTATTACACCTAACTTACAAGTGTTTTTAAAGTATGCATTGAACTCATTGAAGGCATCTAAAGCTAGTACGAATCTTATGGAGTATTTTACTGTTGATCCAACAACTGGAGAAATAAAATACAATTTAAATAACCCTATAAGTATAGCTAAGGCAGAACAATTGTTTATGAGTTATTTTAGTAAAGGAGTGTTCCAAGAAAAAATACCTGGTCATGGTTTAGCATTAGTTTCTGATATGGATTTTACTATCCTTAGACGTGTCTATAGTATGGAAGACAATGGTAGATTGGGTAGGAATGAAGTTATAAGAGGAGGTGTACCTGAAGGAGAGGTTGTTTTAAATCAAGCAGTTGATAATATGACAGCTGATTATAAATTTCCTGCAAATGGCAAAGGTATATTAGTAAGAGATAGATTGAGATATCAATTAGCAGAATATAAAAACGGTAAGCGTACTGGACAATATTATAGTGAAGGTGTATTTCCTGCACATAGTGCTGATATATATAGTGAATTACAAAACAAACCTAATGTTGCTATACCAGATTCTGTAGGTAAAATGTTTGCTGTACGTATTCCTTCACAAGATAATCATTCAAGTATGAATGTTAAACTTGTAGATTTTATGCCTGCATACTATGGTTCTTCTGCAATGTTTTCAGCAGAGCTAATTGAAATATCAGGAGCAGATTTTGATATTGATACAGCATATATACAAATAAAAGAATCTTACTATGATCAAAATGATAAGAAGTTTTATGCCTATGGAGAAACAAAAGGTAGAGAATACTCAGATTACGTAAGATATATAAATCAAGCTGTAAATAAAGATACAGTTTATTCTCAAGCAGTTGCTTCTTTTGAATCTCAAGGGAGTAAGCTAGAAGATTCATTTACTGATGCAGAACTTATTGATTCAGATTTTTCAGATAGAGCAATTAAGGCAGCTTCAAGATTAGGTTTACCAATAACAAAAAAACAGTATGATGATTATGTTAAACTAAATGGTGAAGTTTATCAGGCCCCTTTAAATAATGAAGTCTTAGATTATAAATATGCACTAATGGGTAATGAAGCTGTAAAAGAAATTTCAGTTACACCTGCTACATTAGTTGCTGTAGAAGCAGCCTATGATGAATTAAAAACTGCAGCACCAGAATATGTTGCTAGATTAGATAATGAAAACATTGATGTTGATAGTATTACAGGTAAAGCAATATCTTTTGAAGTAAATAAAGGAGCTGCTATTGGTAAAGCTGTATCACCTAACCTGTATTTAAGTTTATTAGGTGAGTATCTTATATATTTACCTGATAATCAAAGGTTTACTATAAGAGGTATTGATTACACAGGGTATGGAGCTGGTATAAACTCTTATGGTAAAAGAACTCAAGATGAAATATCCGCTATAATAACTATGCTTACAGATAATTCTAAAGAAAATTATGTAGCTAAATTAGGGATGCATCCTTCAGCAGTAGGCCTTGCCACTAATGCAGTAGCTTTAGGTGTACCTTTATCAGATGCTGTTTTATTATTAAATGGTAAAATAGTTAGAGATTTATTTACACAAGCAAATAACAAAGTAGATAAGTTTGATGCAAGCTTTACATCATTAGTAAAAAGTGAACTTAAAACATTGAAAAATGTTGGAGCTGATCCATCAGTTAGTTTAGAAGTATTGGATAAATCTGTAAGAGGAGAAGAGCTCACTAAAGAAGAACAAAAATCAATATTGCTTACTATAAATAATTTAAACAGTATAGCAGCTTTTACAGGAAAGATGAGTTCTATAACTGGAATGTCTGGTAATGGTATTGGATCTAATTTTAGTGATGTACAGAAAAGAGTAGATAGCTTTAGAGAGATAGGAGTGTATGGTATTGTTCAAGGTCAGATGGATATAAGTCCAATATTAGAAAACAGTTGGGTTAAATCTAATATTGATATATTTAATCAAATAGCTTTTGATTTAATTCCTACTACATTTATAACTGGGTCACAGGAGTTTGCTAAAATATATAATAAAATATCAAGAAATTTAAGTACTAATAGGAAAACCTTTACTGTTGAAGATCAACAGAAAGTAAAAAGAGATATGCTTTCTTTCTTTACTATACTAGCTTATATGGAGAAGACTAAATCTTCTGATGTAAAAGATGGGGCAACTCTTTCAAATCAATTGTTGTATCCTAATGAATTTCAAAATTCTATATTTAATGCAGTAAACAGATTAACTCTAGCAGATAAAGGTAATTTCTTTTTGGAAAGTTTTATTACTATGGTTCCTATGTTTGCACAAACAAACAACACAGGATTAAACTTAATTCAAGCTAATAGCTGGAGAGGTTTAGATAAGGAGCAGAAAGTAGATCTACAATCATCTTTTTCTAAACTGTATGGTAATCCTGCTTTAAGAAGAGATGCTATGACTATAGTTAATTATATCATGGTCAAAGATGGTTTACAAGTTGCAAAAGGTAGTTTGTTAGATGCAGTATCTCCATTTGTTATGGATGAATACTTACAACATATTAATAATGTTAATCAGGTTTTTCTAACTAATCAAGGTTGGTTAGAAACATTTGGAGCAGAACGTGATGATATAGTTGATTATTTTGAAAATGGTTATTTTAGATCTGCTACAAGTAATTCAAAAATTAAAACAATTGTAATTAATGACCCTACAAATTTGAGATCACGCTATACTATAAAAGATGGTAAGCTAAGTTATACTCTTGAAAAAGAAGATAACGCAGATGGATTACCTAGATTTTTAAATGCAGAAGATTTTATAACTGGTTTTAATACGTTATATAGATTAGATGACATAAATAAAAGTAAAGCAAACTATGTATTAACTGAGATGGATGGTTCTTATTATCAGAATGGTATTGGATTTATGTTTGGAGAAAGACCTACTACTGCAGAAAATAGACAAAACATAATGAACAAAGGTGAAATGAGAACTGCTTATGCAGCAGAATCATTTGATGCAATGACAGTTGAACAGATAGGACCACGTCCTACTACACCGCAAGATAGAGTATTAGCAAATGAAAATGCAACAATTGAAGCAAATGAAAATGAGATTACTTTTACTGCAGAAGATACAGGAAATGCTATTAATATTGCTGATACAGATGCATTAGATAATTTACTTGGCTTGGAAAAACAAGATAAGAAAGTTGCAAACCCAGTTGAATCTAACATAACTAATTTAGTTTCAGCATGGTTAAAAACTGAAGAAGGATCTTTAGCAAATCAAACTGCTGAACAATCAGCAAATAAATTTGCACTAGAGTATGGAAAAAGAAATCCAGTGGGACAAAGAGATAGTAGAACTGCGGATCAAATTGCAGAAGACAACAAGAAGTTAACTAGAAATGAAAGAAAAGAAAATGCTAAACAAACAGGAGCAGACTTATTTAATACGCTAGCCCAAGGGATGAATATTAGCAGTGCAATATTATCTGAAATTAATAATCAAACTAGAGCTGAACTAAATGTTGTAGATGAAGCAACAGGTATTATAGATGCACAAGAAGATATGCCTACGTTAAGTGATAAGGAACAACAAATGACTTTAGAATTTGATGAAGAGATTAGTGATAAATATCCTGCTATCACTTCATTTTATAATAGTATCTTTGAGGTACCGGGTGTGAGTGCAGAGTTAACAGCTCAAAAGGAAATACTAGAACAAAATAATCTAGAGACTTTAGAGGGTATGATAGATCTATACAATAGCCCACTTACTAATTTTGAGTCAGAAGAAGACTTCCAAGATTATATTAAAAAATGTATATTAGGAATTTAATAAAGAACCATGAGTAAATGTCATAACGTAAATACAGCAGAATACCAGTCTCTTAAAAAAGAGTATGGGACAGATGTGATAACAGGAAATGTAATTGATCAATACCAAGCTTTTACAAAGACTGATACAATACCTACCGTTGCGGAAGCAATAGATTTCATTAGTAATAAACAAACGTTATACAACCTAAAGCAACTTGATTTTGGCCAATCATTATTAAATAATTTAAGAAGACTTAGTATTATACATAGCTTTCAAGGTACGTACTATCTTAACAATACTGATAGAGATAGTTTACAACCAAGTACTGAGCTAGTAGAATCAAATAAAAGAAGACTAGAAAAATACTTAGAAATAAATAATATTCCAGCTGAGGCAGTACAAATAATTAAAACACCAAAGACATACAGGGTAGTAGTAGATAGCACAGTCTTTTCTCCAAAGGATATATTAGAGTCTTCTAGAGCATGGGACAAACCAAGGTCAAGACATGTGATTATGCACTTGATGAAATTAATACCTGGCCTGAATGTATCAATGAAATCTGTAAGTGAAGCAGAAAAACTATATGATGGAATACCTCAGTGGAGAAAGTCTAAAGTACCATTTGATCAAATTAATTCTTTTTATGTAGAAAACAATGTTATTTTAATTAAAGGTAGAGTAACAGATGAGACTGCAATTGAAGAAGTATTACATCCTTTTATTGAGTCTGTAAGAATAAGTAACATAGGTCTGTTTGAAGGATTACTAGCTGAAGCTGGTAAAACATTTCCAGAAATGAAGCAGCAGATTGATGATGCATATAACAGTAAAAGAGGTATAAGTGCAGAAGAAAGAGAAATGGAAGTTGTTACTCAAGCTTTGTCTAGGCACTTTAATAAAGAGTATGAGGAGACACCACCTCAGAGCTTTATGGATAAAGTACGTGATCTCTTAGAGTGGTTAGCAGCAATAATAAAAAACTTGAATGAGGTAATTACCGGTAGAACTATCAATATAGATAACATATCTGAAAGAGCAAGCTTATCTGATATTGCTAAATTATTAAATACAACTGGTATAGTATTTAATATAGACACATCACAAACTAACGGTAAAGTAAAATACAATCTATCTCCAAGAAAAAAACAGGTAGTAGACAAAGTCAAAGAAAAATCTAATGAATTACAAAAACGTGTTATTGATAGGTTAACTCATAAAGTAAATGAGAATAAGCAAGAAGCTGACACATTATCTGCAAGTGCAGGACCTGAAGTAACTATACAAAATAGTGATCCATTAGTTATTTTAAATAAAAAAGATGGTAAGTTTTATAACTTAACAAACAGAAAAGAAGTTAAATCTACATCAGATGTAGTTGGTAGAAAACAAGATTCACAAAAAACAATAGATGTTAAGCAAGATGTTAGTTTGATGTTAGATACTATAGCTATTGATGATTCATTTGAAAGTATACAGGATAAACTTGTTGGTCTAACACCAGAATTTGCTAGACAAGCATTTGATAATTTAGCTGAAGAATTACACGTAACAATGAATTCTACTGACAGAATGTTAACTAATGTAGTTTTTTATGATCAACTAACTGATACTGCTGGTATTGCTGATGTGCTTATAATAAATAGAGTAGGTCATTTTAAAATAGCTAAGTTACAAATTAATGAGTCTAATGTAATGACTACAAACCCTAAGTCTTGGATTAAAGGTGTGTTAAAAAAAGACCTAGAAAAAAGTACATACTATCAAGACAAGATAAAATTAAGAGAAGGTAATTTAATGAGAGAAGATGAATTGTCTTTATCTGTGCAAGATCAAGTGGAAGTTGGGTTGGTAAGAAGAATGGCAGTAAATCAAGGTTATGATATGGTATATGGAGACAATGCTGTACAAAGTTTAGTAATGAGTTATAAAGGAAAAGCATTACAATTTCATGGTCATATAAATCATCCTCAGTTTCAAAATGAAGACAAGATAGATCTTATTATACCAATGTCTGTATACACTGTATCTGACGATGAAGTAAAAAAACTAACAAAAGATTTAAATGATGGACTTTATGATGTAGCTGCAAAGGATTCAGAGATAGAAGAGCTTGCAGAAAGCATTGATCCATCTTTATACCCTGCTGAAAGTACTATTACTGTTGCCTTAGATTCTTATTATGAGGCTAGTGTAGATGAGCTAAGAGTAAGAGAAATGACAGAATCAAATATTTTTTCTGATAGATCTGATAAAGATCATAAAGAAACAATTGCAAATACTCTATCTTATATAACTGTAGCAAAGGCAGAAGGACCAGTAGCCCAATCAGTAGCATATACTAAATTATTAAAAGATGCCTTAAGGTCAATGAAAAAGTTTGAGGAGTATGTTCTTGATCCAAAAAGTCAAGTTGATGACCCTAAATATATTAGATATGTGATGAACTTTAATCAGTTCCTTAGCACCTTTGATGGATTACATCTTATTAAGAGTAATAAAGATATTAATGCTACACAAAGATCTTTAATAGGTCAAATTAATATTCAACTTACTAAACTTCTTGGTGCTCCTACTATTCAGGGTAATGGAAAAGGAGAAGGTCTAGTAAATAATGCTATAATAAATTATGTAACTGATCTAAGTAGAGCACTATCACAAGATGGTATGAGCCAAGACAAAAATAATATACTACAGTCACATAGTGGTAAGACATTTACTATAGAGGATTTGGAAGATCTAATCAAGATGGTTCCAGATATTGACAAAGCAGAATTATATTCAAAAGACTTAGCTACATCAGCTGATTTTCTTTTAGGTATAATGGATCAGTTATTTAAAACCAAAAGAATAGAATTCTTAGATAAGGTTAAGGCAAGAGAAAAAGATTTAAGAACAGCAGGAGCTGCATTATTATCTTTAGATACAGAAACTGATCTTCAAAAACTTTATGATTTTATGTTGGAGTTTGATGATGAAGGTAACTTCACAGGTCTTTATACACAACGTACTGGACAACAATACTATTCACAGAAGTCAGCATTAAGAGATGAGTTGTTTGATGTAAATGGAAAACCTATTCATTATAGACCGGTGTTTTCTGTAATCAATGCAAAAGAAAAAGATATTGAATTCAATAAAGATCTTTATAGAAAAAAGAAAGCATTTGGAAATTTTATGAATGCAGAAGTTTATGAGGATGGACAATTACGTTCTGGTAAATATCATAGGTATTCAGATGAGTTTCAAAAAGTAAGAGCAAAGTGGGAATACTTTCAACCTTGGACTAATGGTGAAGGAGGTAACTGGGTTAAGAAAAATGGTGTTAATAAACAAGCTTACGAATCATATAGAAGAAAATATTATCAAGAACAGCCATACACAAAAATGTATACGGATAATAGAAAAGAACCTACAGGAGCAATTATAGAAAATCAATCATTTCCTTCTGTAAGACCTGATTATGTAGAAGTAAAAGATTCTTATCTAGATAGTAAAGGGCAAGAAGTTTCTTTACTCAATAAAAAGTATAGTGACATAATGAATCCTCAAGACGCATTAGGGCAAGCAAGAAAAAACTTTTATGATATTTTTGTTAGAGATTATGAAGCACTGTTAGATAAACTACCTAAAGCAGTTAGAAATAAAATGCTTGGTAAAGTACCAATCATTAGAAATAATTTAGTTAGAGATCTTATAGAAAAGCCACCAATATTTACTAAACTATTACCAAGGTTAGTAAGAAGCTTTAGACAGTTCTTTACTACAACTGCAACTCAAAGGGTTGTACAAGTAGATAATGAAGGTAATCTAATAGATACACTTCCAGTTTACTATACAGGTACAGCTGGTGTTGATAGTCAATTAGAAGAAGTCCAGAATCAAATGGATGAACTTAGAGATCAAAGAAAAAAAGGTGATATTACTTTAGGTGTTTATGAAAAGAAAAGAGCAGCATTAGAAGCACAGTTTGCTGCACTTAGAACTAAACCTACACTTGGTCAACTTGAAAAAGATATGACCAAGAGTTTGATTAAGTTCAGTACAATGGCAGAGAACTTTGAAGCAATGAGTGAAATTGAAGACTCTTTACAAGCCATTATTAAGGTTATAGAGATGAGATCATATCAGGCACCAGGTGCAAGCACGCTTGTTGGTAAACTTTATGATAAAGCAAAAGGTTCTATAACAAAAGAGATTGGTAAAAAGAACTATGATGGTTTACAGAGTAATGCTGCAGCCAGGGCTCATAATTATATGAAGATGACTTTCTATGATAATGATAGGATTACACAAGGTGCTGTAGAAAAAACTACAAACCTATTAGTAAATGCATCATCATTAGCTTATGTAGCCTTTAACGTTTTTGGTAACTTTAATAACTTGACAATAGGTCAATTGAATAATGCAATTGAAGCAATGGGTGGTTTATATTTTACAGGTCAAGGATATAAAAGAGCTCAACAAGATTTTATCTATACAGGTACAAAAGGAATAATACAAAGAACACCTGATGGTGTAGGAGACTTTGCAGATTTTTCTACAAGAGTACTTACTGCTAATAAAGTTAAAATAAAGAAAGGTAACTATGACATAACGAAACCATTATCATTATATGAATGGTTATCAGATCATTATTATATGATGGATAATGATGCAGATATCAGAGAAACATTTAGTGGTAGAGAAGACACTGGAACTCTATGGGAAAGATTCACAAGTTTTGGTTATTCATTTAACCAAGGTGCTGAATATTATGCCCAAAGTACAGTAGGTCATGCTATACTTTATAGTACCTTCTTAACAAATGGAGAAGAGACACTAAGTATTAGAGAGGCATGGGATTGGGATGCAGAAACTCAAACAGCTAAACTAAAAGAAGGTTTTGATACAGTTATAGATAAAAGGACAGGCTTTACACAACCTTATAATGATAGGTATAGAGCAAGACTAAGAAACAGAATACGTGAAGTAAATAAACAAATTCATGGTAACTATGCTAAAGAAGATAGAATGGTAATCCAAAACAACTTCTTGGGTATACTTATAGCACAGTTTCATAAATGGGTTATGCCAGCATTTAGAGCAAGATACCAACAGACTTATTATGATCAGAATCTTGGATGGACTGAAGGAAGATACAAGTCTGCTTGGAAGTTTGCTAAGTATCTAGCAGGTGTAAGTTATAATGGTACTAGAGTATTGCAAGCTCAGGGTATGGGATCAGTAGGTGCTAATTTAGGTGCAGGTTTTAAAGAGGCATATGGTTATTCAGAAAACCTAAGTGGTGAAGAATTCTTTGATGCAAACAAAGCAGATATGTTATTGAAGAATGTATATAGAACTTTAGGTGAGGCATTTTTAATTTTAAACTTATTTTTATTAAGTAATTTATTTGAAGGTGCAGATGATGATGATGAAGGTATAGTAAGAAAGTTAAAAAACTTTACTGCTTATACTTCAGTAAGAGCTAAGAAAGAAATGGTAATGTTTGTTCCACTACCAGGGCTTGGTGGTTTTCAGCAACTTTATCAAATGGCTAAGACACCTATTGCTTCTACACGTACTTTAGGAGAACTAGGAGAAGCAATGGAACTAACAATCCAAACACCTGCATTATGGTTACTGCAATCTGAAGAAGAGTTTAGACAAAATAGTGATATTGTTTATCAGAATAAACCAAGGAAGGGTGAACTAAAACTAGCAAAGAACTGGTTTGATGTGTTACCTCTTTTATATTCAGTACAAAAGTATTTTTCTTTTGAAAAAAATGATGACTTTTATATTAAATAGGACAAATTTACAGGTTTAATTCTTTTGAGTTTAAATTAGAATTAGTATATTATTATATAAACCAGCAGTACATAGTAAACAATTAATTTATATATATGAAAAAATGTATACATCTGCTGGTCATTTTTATTCTATTTTATACACCTCTTCAAGCACAAATAGATACTCTTCCAGAAGATCAAATAATTAAACTTAAAAGAGGATTTAATAAGAGCCAATTTTTTAAAGGTCTATATAAAGACTTTTTAAAGTATGGTACTGTCTATGGTGCAGGTGATATAAATAACTCAATAGAAGCAGATGAATTTACTTACTTTGTAAGAACAAATCCTGGTGATGGTTTATATGATATACCTACCGTAGTAAACAACACACCTGATTATCCATTTGATTATAGAGTTGGTTTTGGGATACGCAAACTTGCTAGATTTGGATATGAAAGAAAGCCAAGAAATTGGTATGATGGAACAGAACAACAACTAGCCTTTACAGCTCCTACCTCAGCATTAGCTGGATTAGAATATCAATTACATTGGGAAAAAGAACGTTGGAGAGGGGAGATGTTTAAGAATCATAGATTCTTTGTAAAGCATACTGGTAAACACCACATCTTTAAAGTTGAGTCAAGAGAAGTAGGAAAGATAAACTTGGCTTATCAATCAGCAGAACTTAGAGCAAGACTACCAATAGGAGAAAAATTTAGTATATCAGCTGGAGCAATCTACCGTACTCATGAGCGTGCATATGGATATAATCCCGTAGAGATATGGTTAAATGAAACAGAAATATTTGTTGATCCTAACACTGGTGAAGAGTTTGAGTATCCTGTTAACCCTTGGTATTCACTAGGGTTTGAATATGGATATGATGATATATACTACACATCTACAGATGAAGCTGGTAATGAAACTAGTGATTGGTATTGGGTGGATCCTGAAGGAAATAGAATAGCAGATACTGATTTAGAGTTTAGAGAAACAGTATTTAGAGATCTAATGAACAGATACAATAGAGAACAGTGGGATTTACTAGATCCATTTGGAGAGATAGCACCTATAATAGGGGCTGACTTTTATCATTATAAAAATAAATTTTGGATACATGCATATGCTAACTACATATTACCTTACCACAGATATATAAAAGGTGATGAGGCATTATCATATTTAAACAGAAACAACTGGGGAAAAGGAGGATTGATACAAGATTCTGAATTAGAGCAATGGGAAGATTATTCTTTTGGTGCTAATCTTGGTTGGAAAATAGGAAAACATTTAGGAGTGTTTATTGAAGGAGAATACGCAAAAATGTGGGATAGTGAATTATATAACACTTCCGTAGGGTTAAATTATACATTTAGATAAAAAAATAAAATCATGTCAGGAGCACCAGAGATAGGAGAAAAAACAAAAATAACTTTAGATTTAAAAACAATTGGTATGGTGGTTGGCTTTACAGTCTCACTGTCAACAATGTGGTTTACTTTAAAAGCAGATATAGCTCAAGCAATGGTAGAGCCTAAGCCTGCTATAGAAAGAGTAGAGTATGATCTTAAAGATGAGCTTATTAGGCAGACCATAATGGAAACCCAAGAAGATGTAGAGATGTTACTTTTAAAGTTTGAAAAGATGGAAGAGAGAATCTACGAGCTAACCAAAAAATAGTATCATGAAAAAATTAATTCTATTTATTCTAGCTTTATTCACGACATATGTAGTACAAGGCCAAGAGTGGGTAAGTGATAATAGTTTTGATCAGGCTATTAATGGGCAATCAGGTTTTGATGATACAGATGATATAGTAGTTGTAGAATTTTGGGCTGATTTTAATAAAGACAATGCATTTATAGAGTGGGAGAAGGTTGATAAGCTTGAGGGAGTAAAATACTTTAGGGCAGATATAGCTACGTGTCCATCATTAAAAAAAGAATTCAGGATTAGAATGGTTCCTACTATATTAATCTTTTCAGGAGGAGATGCTTTTATAAAGTTTAAAGCTAAAGCTGGTCTAGACCTCCTATGCCCTGTGGACTATCCTAAGATGGTTAGAGCAATAGAGGTTGTTAGACGAGAAGCTTCTTACTAGCCTTCACAGCTAGAGCATTCCAAAATATTTCTTGCAAAATCTTGAGCAGAGCTCTGACTAAATTGATAATATAAAGTCTTTACACCTTCATCATGTGCATATAAATACAACGCATTTATATCTTTTGCAGGAACAGAAGGATGTATCATTAAGTTTAAACTTTGTGACTGATCAATATACTTTTGCCTTTGAGCTGCTTGTAGAACTAATTCTTTAGGTGTAATCTCTACAAATGACTTAAATACAGTTTTAGTAGGAAAGTCTAAGTGTTGTACAGACCCATCTTTCTTAAGTATACTAGCCCAGGTCTTTTTAGTATTTAACCCATACTTATCTAACTCCTCTTCTAAAAATGGATTCTTATATATAGTTTTAGACTTAGCTAAATCCTTTATAAAGTAATTAGATTTTATTGGCTCAATACCCATAGACACAGCACCATGGATAAATGAACTAGATTTAGTAGGAGCAATAGCCATAAGAGTTGTGTTTGCATAACCTTCACGTAAGGATCTATATCCTTTGTGTTGGTATAACCATCTTGATGCATCATCTGAAAGTTCTTTTAAGGTTTTAAATATATTATTGTTTAAGCCTTTAGCTGCAAGAGATTCAAACTCTATAAGCTTTGACTGTAGTAGACTATGGTATCCTAACACACCAAGTCCAATAGCTCTATGTTTGCTAGCAAAGTTATAAGCTCTTTTAAGGCCAGCTTTAACCTCAGCCTTTTTAATAAACTCATCCATCACGGCATTCAAAAAGAAGACGTATGTTTCTATAGCATCAGTCTTTATAATTTCATCCCAGTGCAATAGGTTAATGGAGCCTAGGCAACACACAAAAGAGTTATATGTATCAGTAGGTAGTTGTATTTCAGAACATAAATTAGATGCATTAATATCCATTCCTAGTTCTTTATAGGGCGTATTGTTATTAGAGTTGTCTTTGAACATGATATAAGGGTACCCAAACTCACTTCTTCTCTGTATTACTTTGGCCCATATTTTACGTTTAGCTTTATCACCAGCACGCATTTGTTCTAACCAACTAGTACTTACAGTAACACCATACTGTAAATTTTGTATTGGGTTTCCCTCAGTACCTATATCTAAAAACTCTTCTATATCTGCATGTTCTAATGGTAAGTATCCTGCACATGCACCACGTCTTGCTTCTGATTGTTTGCATACATCTACAACAGTATCATATATTCTAGCATAATGAACAGGACCATCAGCCTTACCTCCTGTGGAGATTTCAGTACCTCTTGGTCTTATATTTCCTAAGTAAACACTGGTGCCACCACCATACTTAGACATCATACCTATTTCACGTCCTGCATTCAGAATGCTATCTAGATTGTCATCTACATTAGATCCATAGCAACTTATAGGTAAACCTTTTTGTTTTCCAAAGTTAATCCATACAGGTGTAGATAAACTATAATAACCTAAAGACATATAGTGTTCAAACTTTTGTGCAAAGCCTGGCATATGTAAATATTTTTCAGCAGTGTTTGCTATATCTTTTATTCTTTGTTCTGGTTCTTCTGTTATATATCCTCTTGATAAAAATTTGCGGCTGTCTTCATTAAGCCAATAATACTTTTTATATTCCATTTATTTTGGTTTTAAAATATGTCATCAACTGTGATGCTTTTACTTTTTTTATTATAATCTACACTTTTCTTGTAAAAGAAGTCTCCTTCTTTGGTTCCTGTTATTTCTATATCAAACCATTCTACTGCTTCTAGCAACTCCTCATTAACATCAAAGATTGGTTTCATACCTATCTTCTCTAGAGAGTTATTAAATCTGTTTCTTATAAAATGCTGTATAGTTTCTTTAGGTAAAAAACTGAGTTCACCTTTTTCAAAGATCCAATCTAATATATCACATTCAGCATTATAAGCTTTCATACATGCAGAGTAGATCAGATCTTCAAATTCTTTATCAAACCACTCAGGATTTTCTTTCTTAATAATGTTAATGATTTCAGCACCAAAGTTACCATGAATCTCTTCTTCTTTACTAGTAGCCTCAACAACATTAGATATACCCTTGAGCACATTCTTTTCTTTGTTAAAGCTCATCATAATTAAGAACTGACTAAATAAACTTACATGCTCTATAAACAAAGAGAACAGCAGGACAGACTTAGTATACATTTTATTATCTCTAGAACGTGTGCCATCTAAGTATTTCTTTAAGTACTTGAGTCTACCTTCAATTGCAGGTACTTCAACAACTGATTGAAATTCTTTTTCCAAACCTAATATCCTAAGTAGTCTAGCATAAGCATCTTTATGTCTTACCTCTGACTCTGCAAATGTAAATCCTACATCTCCTACTTCTGTTATAGGCATTCTTTTATACAGATCACCCCAAAAGGTTTTTACATTAACTTCTATTTGAGCTATGGCAAGCATAGTCTTTTTAATTACGTCTTTCTCATTTGCGTTTATAGTAACTTTAAAGTCTTGTATATCTTCTGTAAAGTTAAACTCAGTGTCAATCCAATAAGAGTGTCTTATAGCATCTTTGTATGCTAGGAGTTGTGGATATTCATAAGGGAGTATATTTGTTCTAGGTTTGAAAATGTCTCTGTTCATGTTATATTTTGTTATGGATTAAAAAGCTGCACCCTTTAAGGGAGTGCAGCTAGGTAGTATCAATTTACTTAAAAATTTTTAGAGCAAAAAATTTATGACTTCATATTTGCATATGTAAACGTAAAAAAAATAAAACCAATCTCTATTCCATTTACCCAACGGTATTTATCATCCTCACATAGGACCTCACAATTAACAGTTTTTATACCCAACAGTGTCTCTGTTGGAAAAAACTCAATGCTAAATTTATTTTTAAAAATTAATGGGTTTACTTGATTCATAGATTTGTTATTAGGTTATTTTATTAATTATTATGGGGAAATTTTGTATATTATCTATATACATTCATGATTAACTAATTACAAATATAGTATTATATTTGATTAGGTTCTTTAAAATTTGTATATTATTAGTATAGTAATGTAAATTAAAAATTATGATAAAGAAATTTTTACATATAGCATGGACATTCAGCCTTGAAGACTATTGGAAATGGGTTTGGTCTAAGACTGAGATAGATGAAAAAGTTATATCAGGTGCTAAAGAAACTAAAAGAAGAACTAAAGCTGCAGTTGATGCACTTAAGGGTAAGAAAAAGAAATGAAAAATTTATGTTTACTAATTCAATGGCTTTCAAAAGGTAAGATCTGTTTAGGATATTGCCGTAAAGGTCTATGTAAAAAAACAAAAAGTATTATATAATGAATGATTGGGCATTAGAAATAGCTTTTCACTGGCCTCATAATAGACTAGCCTTAGGCTGGGATTATATAGGACCAGATGAAGAAGCAAGATATACCACGATAAAAGTATACTTACTTATAGCTACATTAACTTTAGATATATCATGAGAAAAAATAAGAAAGGTGGGGGCCTTAAACCTCAAAAGATGACAAGACAAAAAGCTAAACTACTATGTAGAATGGCAGATGGTGGTGAACCAGCAATGGATAATATAATGTTAGGTTCTCTAGAAGAGAAAATGAACAAAGGTGTTGAAGCTAATAGAGTTGCATCATCTGCTGATGGCTCATCAAAAATGCAAGCCTATAAAAGAGGTGGTTGGACATATTCTGGAAAATAAAAGATGAACATATTAACTGACATATTAAGTTTAATACAGAGAGGCAAGTTTGCTACAGTTGCAGGAAAGGATGACGTAGTTGTATTAGGTATGTGGAATGAGAAACCAGAAATGACTGGTGTTGCATCTCCTATACCTTATAAATCAGTTAAGCTTATTAAAATTAAAGATCTTGCATCTTCAGAAAATTGTGACTATATAAATGTACCAGCTAATCCATTAAAAGATAGTGTAGGTGTATTTCAAAAAGAAGTAATAGATCCAACAACTCAAAAGTGTACTGTATCTTTTAGGTCTTTAAAAACTATGAGTACTAACCTTACATTAGCATTGTCTGCTGATGATGATTATATAGAAATTACAACTCAAGGAGAACCTAATCTTGCAGCTAACGTAGGATCCGGTGCAAAAGTATGGAAAGATAAAGTAGGTGAAACACTTAATTTTAAATCTTTAGTACAAGGTTCAGGTATTACTATTGCTGAATCAACAAATGAAATTACTATAACTGCTAATGCTCAACCAAATACCACATATACTTACAGTAGTTCTCAATCAGCTGCTAATGTAGATTTAAAGCTTGATGGCTCAGACGGATCTTTAGGTAATGTAAAACTTGTTGCTGGTACTAATGTAACTTTAGCAGATAGTGGATCTAATGAGGTTACTATTAACTCTACTGGAGGTGGTGTTGGTTATCAAGCACATGTATCTAAGATAACTCAAACTGGAACTAATCCCCCAACAGAAGTTATTGTATATAATGATACAGGTTTAACTTTAACTTGGCAAAGAGTGGCTGTAGGAAGATACCAAGCAACGTGGTCTACATCTGTAGACTCAACAAAGGTAACAGTAAATCCTATGCCAATTTTTAAAAACAATCCTAATATTTTAAATGTGATTGCTTTTGCAAATACTGGATTTCAGTTATGTACTAACACTTTATCAGCTGCTACAGATGATGTATTGCAAAATACACCAATAGAAATAAGAATATATCCATAAGTTATGAGTAAAGGAAAGAAAAAATTTAAAGACACTAGAGTAGGAAAATTTCTTGTTGAGAAAGTTCCTAGTCTATTAGGTATTGCTGGAGACTTACTTCCAGATGCTGGTGTACTTGGCATGGTTAAATCTCTTATAGAGAAAGAAGATCCTGCTGTGTTACCACCAGAAGATAAAGAAAAAGCATTAAAGCTTTTAGAGATGGATATGGTTGAGATGCAAGAAGTCAGCAAAAGATGGCAGGCTGATATGCAATCTGATTCATATCTAAGTAAGAACACAAGACCTTTAACATTAATATTTTTAACTGTTTCATTAGTTATATTTATTTTGTTAGACGGTTTTGATATAGAGTTTGGTATAGATGCAGGTTGGGTTGACCTTTTAAAGTCACTTTTAATCACAGTATATGTAGCATACTTTGGCTCAAGAGGAGCTGAGAAATTTAAGTCAATTAGTAATAACAAATAAAAATTAGAAATTATGCCAAATAATATGACAAAACCTTACACTGTAGGGGGAGCTAGAGATAAAAAAAACTCTAAAGGAGATGGTGGTATGGAGTATTCATACCAAAATATGTTTGCCCAAATGGGTGGTGCAGCAGGTACTAAAGATGTAATGGATGTAATCCAGGGAGCAAGTGCTATGCAAATGAGAAGAGGTGGTTCAATGAAGAAAAAGAAAGGTACCAAAAAAGGTATGGTAAGAAAAACAGCACGTAGAGCCTATAAAAAATAATAAGAAATGAATAATAATAGAAATCAATGTATATGTGGAAACACATCAGATCCTAAAGGGAACTGTGATGGATCACATTTACTTAATAAATAATAATCATGGCAAAGAAAATATCATTCCCTATGGGAGACGGTAAAGTAGAAAATGGATATTATAATCCAACTACTATTCCAGCAAGAATACAAGCAAAAAAAAATGCAACTGCTACTGCAACTAGAATGAGATTAGCTGCAAGAGGAGTTGAAATTAAACGTATGTCCACTAGAGCTCCTGAACCAGTTCAGTCAGCTGCATTCAAAAATGGATATAGAAATGGTAAAAAATAAAATACTATGGCAACATTGACAGCACAACAGATAACCCAAGCGGGTTTAAAACCAACTACAGTAACTCCTGCATCAGGTGGAGACAAACTAGCTAATACAGCAAAACAATTCTTTCATGTAGAAAATGGAAGTGGTGGAGCTATGACAGCTACAGTTGTACCTGTAGTAACTTCAGTTGTGGACCCTTTATTGGGTACATTAAAAAAGGAGAATGCAGTTTTATCTTTAGCAGCTGGGGAAGAGGGTTTCCTGGGACCTTTTGAAGTTGACGCTTTTAATGATGTAGATGGTAATATAACAATAACATGTTCAGCACAGGCTAGTGTAAAACTGTCTGCTCTGTTCTTATAAATAAAAAACAATGGGATCATTATTACAAGACGTAATTGGGTTATTTGCCAAGAAAAAATATGCACCAGTACCTTATGACGTTAATACAGATGGTAAAGAAGACTTTTTAGTATTATCTACTAAACAAGATAGTTCATTAAATGTTATGGCATACTTGCCAAAACTAGAGCAAGAACTTATTTCTATAGAAACTTTAGCCAATGCTATTAATGGTGCAGGCAATACTACTTATGACTTTGCTAATGTTGACCTAGGTGGTAAAACAAATCTTAATCTAACTGGTTCAGATGGAACAGTAGATACAGTAAGTCTTGTAGGAGGAACAGGCGTTACAATTGCAAGTACCGGATCTGATGTTGATATCAGCGTAACTGCTGGAACTTATGTGGAGTGTACTGGAACTAATTCAGCTTATACTATTCCTCTATGGAATTCTGATGGGTCATGTAGTCTTATAGACAGTGCTATTGTATTTGATGGTAACAACATGTATACCTTAGATCCTAGTAGAAAGTTTAAAGTAGGTTGGTTAGATATGTCAGCAGCATCAGCAATTATAGCTACATCTAATGGTACTGGATCTGCTGGTCAGGTTCTTACAGTAGGTGCTAGTAATAATTTAGAGTGGACTACAAATGGTACTGGGTCAATGTCTACATGGATATTAACTGCAGATAATAGCACGTTATCAACAGTACAAGATGGAAATACTGTAACAATAGCAGGTGGTACTAAATTAACTACAGCTGCTGCTCTTACTGATACAGTAACTATAGATCATGATAATACAACAAGAACTGATACAAGTTCAGCACTTAGTCCTGGAGCAGGTGGTACTTTTACAGTAGTAGATAGTATAACTCAAGATGCAACAGGTCATCCTACAGCGGTAAATATTAAGACAGTAACAATGCCTACTATAACAGGTGTTACTAGTGTGACAACTTTAACTCCAAATACAATATCTATTGGAGGTACGTCAGAAGACCCTACTGTATCAACTATTACAGGAGCTGTTGTTAACGGTGGTACATCTTTAGCTACTGGTGATCAGATATATGATTTTGTAATTGGCTTAGGCTACGGTGTTGTTGACTCTGTAACAGCTGGTAACGGTATTAATATAACAGGTACAGCACAAGATCCTGTAGTTAATATAGATTATGCCGGAGTTGATAATGCAATACTTGTTGTGCCAACAGCACCAATCACTAACCAAGATTATCTATGGTTTAGTGATGTAACTGATGACAGCATCAAGAAAGTTTTAGTAAGTGACCTACCAGGAGGAGGGGGCGGTGCAGTTACACAAATTGTTGCTGGAACAAACGTAACTGTTTCCCCTGTTAACGGAACAGGAGTAGTTACTGTTAATTCAACTGACCAATTTAGTGGAACAGTTACATCTGTTGCTACAAGTAATGGAACATTTGTAAATGTAAGTGGTGGAACAATTACTACATCAGGAACTATTACAGCAGAGCTATCCGCAACGGGTACTCCTGATTCTACTAAGTTTTTAAGAGGTGATAATACTTGGGCTCCTGCACCAGGTAATACTAATACAACATATGATTTAGTTTCTATACAGAATGGATCAGATGTTGACGTAAAATTAAATGGTAGTGATGGTACTTCAGATGTAGTAGTATTCAAACCAGGAACAAACATAACCCTTACAGATGCAGGAAACTCTATAACTATAGATTCTGTAAATACAGGAGGTACAGTAACAAGTGTTGCTTTGGCTATGCCAGCAGGATTTACAGTTACAGGCTCACCAATAACTAGTAGTGGAACCTTTACTGTAGCCGGGGCAGGAACTTCAAGTCAATTTATAGATGGTACTGGGGCTTTACAAACTGTAACTTCAGGAACGGTAACAAGTGTGGCCGCTACAACAGCTGGTGATGCACTAGACGTTGGTGGTTCTCCTATAACTAATAGTGGTACATTAGCATTTACTTGGGCTGGCCTAACAACAGACTATATAAATGGACAAGGTAACTTAGTTGCTTTCCCAAGCATTCAAGCACCAATTACTCTGACTACTACAGGTACTAGTGGTGTAGCTACTTTCAGTGCAAACACACTTAATATTCCAAACTATGGTGCTGGTGTAGGTACAACTTATCAAGCAGGACCAGGTTTAATACTTAATACTACACCAAACCCTGATCAATTTGAATTAGATTATGTTGGTACAGATAATTATATATACCGTCAAAGCACAAAAACTGTAACCAAAGATGATTTTATTCCTTGGACAGAAGGTCTAGGAGCTACTCCTGCAGTATTTAAAACAGGAATACAAGGTATAATTGATAATGCTGAATTTAATGTAACTGGTGATACAGGTCCTACACAAGTTATAGAAAACGGTGCTACTTTACAAGTTGCGGGTGGAGTAGCTTTAACAAGTTCTACATCAGGAACTTCTGATACTGTTACTATAGACTTAGACAATACTTCAGTTACACCGGGTCAATATACAAATCCAACTTTAGATATAGATCAACAAGGTAGAATTACATTAGCATCTAGTGGAGCATCAGGTGGTATGACTTCATTTAATATTACAGGAGACACAGGTTCACCAGAGACAATAGTAAATGGTAATACAATAGACATAGCAGGTGGTACAGGAATATCTACAGCAGTAAGTACAACAGATACTATAACTGTTACACATGATAATTATGGTTCAGCAAATACTTTTGCTTACCCTACATCAATTACTACAAACGCACAGGGTCATGTTACAGGAGTAGTAGCTGGTAGTGCACCTGGTGGTATAACTGGTGTTAATTTATTATTAGGTACAAGTACCGGAGCTCCAGTACTTGCAGTTGTTGCTGGTAATAATTTAAACTTTACATCAAATGCATTTGCAGGAGGAACTAAAGTTGGTCATGTACCATCATATGGTTCTGATCCAGGAAACCAAAAGTTCTATTTAGATGCAACAGGAA
>Ga0209336_10000042_pt1 | contig 56935 bp, 73 predicted proteins | sample LinPmetageLP32_FD_184042 | JGI IMG/M metagenome (GOLD analysis project Ga0209336, IMG submission 184042) | Marine viral communities from the Pacific Ocean - LP-32 (SPAdes) (version 2) | ecosystem: Environmental > Aquatic > Marine > Oceanic | place: Pacific Ocean | collected 2009-08-23
CAGGCGCAGAAGGTTCAAGGTAAAGGCCGCTATGGTGATTCTATGTTGGTTCACATGAACCCTCAAGAATATCAAGCGATGGCATCTTTAGGTGGCTTGGGCGGTCTCTCGGCCAATCAAGTTACAATCAACCCAGATACTGGCTTGCCAGAGATGTTCTCGTTTAAGAGCATTCTTCCTACGATTGCTGGCCTTGCTGGGGCGGCGTTTGGCCTGCCGACTTGGGCTGTTGCTCTAGGAACGGGCGCTACAACAGCGATTACGACTGGCGATATTGGCAAAGGTTTAATGGCAGGTCTTGGCTCTTATGCTCTTGGTAGCTTGGCAGACAGCTTTGGCTCTGGCGCTGCTAATGTGGGGGCAGAAACCGCTGTTAGAGAGGCGGCTAATGCGCCTCAGGTTCTGGGCGCTACTCAGGCAACGGAAGCTGCCGAGCTTGGTCAAGCCCTATCAAATATGCCAAGTGGTGAATTTGCTGGACAAACTATGGCTAGTGCCTACATGCCCGGAGCGCCAGCATTTTCAGGGCTTCCTCAGAATCTAGGCCAAACAGCGTTTGCAACACCCGGCCCAAATGTGGGTACGGGATTATTTGAAGCTTCAGGAAATATTGTCCCCGGAACAGGCTCCGCCTTTCCTGCCGCTGGGGTTCCCACAACCTCTGCTAGTGTGGTTAGTGCCGGTCAGCCGGTGATTAATCCTACTGCTGGCGTGGGCGCTACAGACCCCATGTTTGCTGGGCCGAGTTTAGAGCAGGGTTTAGACGGCGGTAGAATTACTGGTCCGGGCGCTGACGCGCTTACTCGTAGAACCAGTGAAGATTTGATAAGCAGTGGTAATAGGTTAGGTAATCTAGTAGACCCAAATATTAACCCCAATGCTGCGTCAGTACGAGAGAATATAGCGTCCTCTCTCAAGGGTGCCACCCCTAAAACTGCCACCGCTAATGTGGGGCGTACTTTGTATGAATCTTCTGCTAGTCCTTTCCAAACTGGCGTTGAAGGTGCTCCAACCAAGTTCGATCTTGTAGGTGAGGGGATTTCTAATATAGGCGAGGAAGGCTTCCCCGGATACTTTCAGACTGCCGCCAAAGGACTTGGTGGCCTTGGTATGTCGGCTGCTGGCGCTGGCTTTTTTGATCCAGAGCCGCTTGATTATGCGGCTATTCCCGGCAGGCGTATATACCAGAAGCCTGATATCCAACCTTTGAATAGAGCGGTTAACTTAGAGGGCTTTAATGCAGCTAAAACGGGTATCGATCCTCAGTTTAGCTTCTTTGCTAAGAATGGTAAGAGGGGCGGTCTAGACACTATACACGCACAGACTGGTTACTCTGATATTTCTATGGCGCAGATGGGCCGACCTGCTCAGGGTCAAGGCGCAATGACACAGCAAGGCACTCCTCAAACAGCACAAATGAGGTCTGCGATTATGAAGGCAGCACAGGAAGTGGCTTCAAACGCTAACCCTAGAGCCGCCACTGGCCCTGCCCCAAGGGCTGTTGGTTTAAACCCCAATGCGGCGGTAAATGCTTTATTTAGCTCTAACCAAAACGTCAGAATGCAGGAGGGCGGTGTTCCGTCTGAGGCAATGATGGCGCAAGAAGGCATCATGGAAGTCGCCTCTGAAGAGGTTAAAGATAACCTGAACGAACGCATGTCTGTAACTCCTGACGTTAGCCAGCCTCAAAACGTGGAAGAGAGATCAGTATATGACCGCGCAATGTTAGCGGTTCAGGGTATGCTGGAGCCTGAAGAGGCCCAAATGGCGATTGAGGAGTTTATCGAGACTTTTGGCCCTGAAGCGTATAATATGATTTCAGAATTAGCCCGTAATCCAAGGGATGAAGGGGGCGTTATAAAGCCAGCTAATGGCGGTACTACAATCGCTAATGGGGCAATGCAGGGAGAGGATATTATAGCCGGTAAAATCGTTGATCCCGATACTGGAGAAGAGACAGCAAATCTCCGCGTCGGTGAAAATGAGTATATTGAGCCAGCAGATAGTTTATCTCGGAGAGCGATGGCAGCAGGCTTGCCGGGAACTCCTGAGAACGGTGCGCGTGTAAGAGGAATGGAAGAGGAGCAATTGCGTCAAGCATTTGGATAGTATGAAGGTATCGTTAGTTGACCCTAACTATGTCAGTGCTATCTGGAAGGAGGTCGAGCCAATACTAGGTAAGTCCATTCACACGGCTCATGGTCGTTACACAATGGATGATATCCTACGGGAAATCGTTAATTTCGAGCAACATCTGTGGATTGTTTTTAACGATGATAAAAAGATTGTCGCGTCTTTAACAACGCGATTTATTTTTTATCCCAGAAAGAAAATGTTGGCTGGTCAATTTCTAGGTGGTGTTAAGATTATGAGATGGCGTGACCCTATGTTGGAGACGCTAGAAAAGTGGGCGATAGATAATGACTGTGATGGTCTTGAGATGACGGGCCGTAATGGTTTTGAAAAGGTTCTAGGGCCTCATGGCTGGACGCCTGAATATGTTGTATTTGAAAAGATGTTTAAAGGAGATGATTGATGGGTAAAGGCGGCGGCGGTGGTGGTGGTCAACAACCTCAAGCACCCACAAGTGTATCCACAAGCACATCTGGGTTGCCTGATTATGTTGAACCATTTTTCACTGATCTTCTGGAGAGGGCTGAATCTGTCTCTACGGAAGATTACATACCTATTCCCACGCAAAGAATTGCTGGATTCGATCCGTTACAAACTGAATCCTTTGATACCGCAGCGGCGGTTGCCCGTAGCGGCGTACCGGAAGAGCTAGGTGCCGCAAGAACTCGCTATCAACAAGCGATGGATTTCCAGCCCGGTTATACTCCGGGTGTAGCTCAGGGCGGCGATTTCACTGCTCCCGGCGTAGCGCAACAGTACATGAATCCATTCATTGAGAACGTAATAGATGTTCAACAAGATCGCGCTCGTAGGCAGTTTGCGGAGGAGACTGATCCCCGTATTGCAGATCAGGCGGTGAAGGCTGGTGCTTTCGGCGGCTCTAGAGAGGGTATTGCTAGGGGTCTTGCTCGCGCTCGCCTTGACGACAGGCTTGGTGATCTGGAAGCAACTCAACGCGCTCAAGCATTTGAACAGGCCCAGAAGTCGTTTGACGCAGATCAGTTGCGCGGGTTAAGGGCGTTTGGGATGACCGAAGAAGCCGCCCAACAGGCCGGTAGACTGGGCCTTGCTGGAGAGCAGGTTGGACTGAGTGCGGCAGGAAGAGTGGCGGCCCTTGGCGAAGGAGAGCAGGCTCTAGAATTGCGTCAGGCTGATGTTCTTCGGCAGATTGGTGAGCAGCAGCAAGCGTTTGATCAGCAACAGCTTGATATCTCAACCTCTGACTTTATTTCAGAGCGCGACTTCCCTCGTCAGCAGATAGCTTACATGGGTGGTGTGCTGCACGGTGTGCCTGTCAGCCCAGTCAGTGAGAGTTCTGTTTTCCAAGCGCAACCCAGTTCTGCACAACAAATGCTTGGCTTTGGTTTGGGCGGTCTCGGTCTAGCCAAGAGTATATTTAGTTAGGGGTATATTATGAGTCTTGCCAATTTATCGATCATCGAAAAAGATGATCTTATTAAGAAAATGCCGAAAGACGCATTAAAGCGTGAACTCCGCGATCCCACAGGAAACCTGCCCCTCTACATGATTGCTGCTCGATTGAAAGAAGTCGAGACTATGGAGAAAGAGTTTCAGGCAAAACAATTCGCTCAAGACGCTCAAGGTGAAGAGCCTACAATAGCGCACCGTCTGGCAAGAGAAATCATGCCTCAAGCGCCCATCTCAGGTATGGCAGCTATGCCGTCCCCACAACAACGTCCCGACCCCCAAGGCCAAATGGCGCAACAGCTTGCTGGACCGCAAAATCCGATGCCTACTGTTTATGCTCAGTCTGGCTTGAAGGGCGCGTATCCGGGCGATGCTCCGCGTGTTACGGCAGAGATGTTGGCGGCAGCGGCTCGTCGCAGGAAAGATAGCGGCAAGTCAAGGCTATATAATCAGGATCGTAAATCATCCTTTGAGGAGACAATTAAAAAGGGTGCCTCTCCAGCGGCTCAAATGGCTGCTATGTTTGGCATTCCATCTGCTATAGCTCGTCAAGAAGAGCGTGTGTATGGCGGCTTAGACACGCTGACCCCATATCAGACTGAATATAACCCATTAGCTCTGCGGTCCAAGGGCTTCACATCTCCTACCAGAACGCTTTCGCCGGGTAAGGATACTGAGGATGCTTCTGGTTTAGATTATTTGAAAATAATGAAGGGTATTGCTGGTGACAGTGATGGCCTGCCAACGGTTTTTGCGGAAAATGGGTATGGTGATCAATCTGCATCTCAATTGGTTCCCGTGGGCGATGGGTCGGGGCGTCTTATTTCGGTCGAAGACCTTCGCAACTTACCACTTGAAGAGCCGCTGTCCCTACTGGAAGAGGGACAAGCGTCTTATCCACTTAGAATTCCATCCAGACCCGTCCCGCAACAACTTAGCCAACCCGCTGCCCCCGCAGGAAACGCCATGACTAACGATCTTCGCATGGTACCTTTTAACTATCCAATGGATGTGGATCAAGGGTCAGATTTCGATCTTACGGGCAACCGTATGGTTCCAATAACCCCCACCACCATGACTAACGAGGAATATCGTGCCAAAAAACAGCAAGAAGAAGATGACGCCAACAAGAAAGCTGCCGCATTAGCTCAGGCCAGAAAAAAGAAGTACGAAGAATATGTTCCAGACCCAGACCGTGTCCTTGCCAGAATACGCAGGGAAACAAAAAGGTTCGACGAACCTTCTTATGATTTGAAGACTGATCTCCAAGATCAGGCAGATAGGAATGAAGGGTTTGATCCTAAAAAGGTGCCTGCTACTGCGGGGGACGAAGTTACTGTTAGAGAAGCAACAAGCTCGTCTAGGGGGAATGCTCAGGGCGCTGTTCCGGGCGTTACTCCTCGCGGTGCTCCGGGCGCTGGGGCGGCTCTTCCGGGGGTAACTGTACCCGGTCTTGGTCAGCGCTTAGGCTCAGGGGCCAAAGCCGTTGAGATTGGCAATGTTGATACAATAGAAAGTTTCAATAAAATATATGGTGGTCTTCTGCCCGACAACTCAGAGGCTAGAAAGAAAATCACCAAAGACCTTGAGGCTACGTTCAAAGAAGAAAAGGAAAGAGACGCCGTCCCTAAAGGCATGAAGGATATTCGATCAGAATATGAAAATAGAATTAAAGCTCTCGATAACAGCGGATTGCCATTCATGACGGCAGCGGCTGCTGTACTAAAGGGTAACCAGCCAACTCTTGTTGCGTTAACAAACGCTATGATTGGATACACGGCTGGCAATGAGCAAGTGAAAAAGCAGGGTCTGTCTTTGATCAAAGATATGTCTAAGCTAGACATGGACATTGCAACGCTTGACGCCGCTCAAAGAGAAGAGGCTAGAAAAGCTCAAGTTAGGCTAATGCAAGCCAGAGAGGCTGAGATAAAGGGAGATGAAAACAGGGCCGCAAAAACCTTGGAGTTGGCAGGGAAAGCCCGTGCTTCTGCACAGGCTTTGGCGGTAGAGAAGGCCAAGATTGAGAGCGCTGCGGAAAATAGAGCAACTCAATTAGCTGTAGCTACAGTTAAAACGGATGCTGACCGAAGGGCGGTTGATGAGCTAACAACCTCTAATTTTGCCATTTTGAGGGCAGACCCTAAAAACAAAGGCAAGTCTGATGAGTTGCTTAGAGCGGAGGCTATTAAGGCTTCTGTAATGGCTATTCAGGGCAGGGCAACAAGTTCCTTTGCTTTGGACAACCAAATGCTCAAGCAGGAGACTGCTAATTTAAGAAGGGACAGTCAAATAACAAAATTCTTTAAGAACGCCGCAGACGACACACGCCGAAACTACGAGATAAAAACTGCGGCTAAAAAAGATAACCTTACAATTACAGGTAATGATGATATGGTGTTGTATGGTGTTCATAAGGGGCTGATACCAATTACTAATGCACTCCGAAGCACACCAGCAGGTCGGTCCATTATTCAACAAGCTGAACAAAAGTTTGGCCCTCAAGCTGCCGGTAAGCAAGATGTTTTGGAGCTTAGAAGCTCCGTTCCGAGGCAATAAATTGTCATGGATTTAAAATCTTTCCGCGAAAAATACCCCATGTACGACGATCTGTCGGACGAACAGCTATCCAATGCGTTGTACAAAAAACATTATTCAGATATGGATCGATCCGATTTTAATCAGCGAATCGGATATGAAGAGCCGGGATTCTTTGAAGAAGTAGGCGATGCGGTAATGAACCCCGTGAGCGGTTTTCTTACCGGCTTCACCTCTATGGTGCCTCTTGCGGTTGAGGGCGCTGGCGCTCTCGCATACTCGCTGGGTTTGTCTGACGACTTGGCAGAGAATGATTTTGTTAAGTGGGGTAGAGAATCTCAAAAAAGTTTGAGAGAGACTTTTGGGGGAGATACAACCTCTACAAGCTACGGCGTGGGCAATGCCCTTGGTTCGTTTGCCAGCTTTTTTATTCCCGGCCTTGGTCAGGCGGGTTTAGCCGGTAGGGCCACCGCTGCGGCGGGTCAACTGGCGACTAGAGGATTAAATGTAGCAGGAAAGGTGGTTGGGACTGGTGGCACAACAGGATTAGCCGTTGGCGCTGGCGCTGGAGATCAGGCAGAGCGTATTCTTAATTTGTATGAGAAGGAAGGCGGCAAGTATCCCGCTGCTGAGGAAAATTTAAAACAAGCTATACTGCTGGGTGGCGGAATTGGTCTGAGTGAACTCGCCCCTGTTACGATGGTGGGGAAGATATTATCTAAGGGAATACCCAAATCAGTACCTTCAGAGACCAGAAACAAAATCTTGGGTGATGCCGCTAATATTTTGTTTAAAACAGGGCCGCGAAGGGTAGCTTCAGTAGGTATTGGTGAGGGAGCGCAGGAAGCGTTTGCTGGCTATCTTCAGGATTTAACAGAAAAAGGATTGTACAATCCTAATTTAGAGGTTGGTGAATCAGCTATGGCTGATTTTGGGTATGGTGCCAGCGCAGGCGCTATATTCCAAGGTGGCTTAGAGCTTATAGTTCCGGGCTTACGCAATCGCAGGGCGATTCAACAACAAGAAGAAGTGAGACAAGAGCTTGAGAAGGCTCAAGAGCAAGAGAAAATTAGAGAGGCTGGCCCTGTTGGTCAGGCAGATGCTTTGCCATTAGCGCTACCAGCGCCGGCACCTCCTAAGCCCACGCTTCTTTTGGAGGATTTGAGTGAAGCCAGCGATACACTTATCAATGAGGGTGAAGATGTTTCGTCTCTTGTTGAGCAGACGCTATCTGATTTCGCGGGTGATCTTCCTTTGTCGTTCAATCGTGGCGCAATTGTGGCGGCTGATGAGCTTGGCACACCTGATGCTTATGAAGTTAGCACCACCAACAAGGGTTCTTTCGTTCAGTCCAAGCAGGGCGTCAAAGTTTCGCCTTATTTCGCAACCAGTCAACAGGCTGCTGAATTTAGAGACGGTATTAATTTAGGGGTCAACGATCTTCTTGAGACACAAGACAGGGCAGAGACCAACCGTTTAGCAGCCGAAGCAATCAAGGGTGCGGGTTACGGCCCTGATTCGGCCAATGTTTCAACGGGGGCTTTATTAGACGCTGCTCGCAAGACACAGGTTACGGACAGTATACCTGTATCGGACTTGCCCGGTGACACGGTTACCCAATTAAACGCAAGGCGCGTACAAACTGGTCAACGCACGTTTAGCCCGGACGATCTCTTAACGCCGGGTGATTTAGCGGAAGCTGGCGTCTCTGAAGAGATTATATCTCAGGTAGCCCCGTCATCCTCTCTTGAGGTAACGCCTGATGATGTCTTATCCCTTGCTGAACAAAAGAATATTATGGTCGAGGATGTTGGCTTTGAGCGCTTTGCACAGCGTTTGATAGGCAGCGCTCGCATCGATAGCCCAAGCGTATCGCCGGGTCAGCTAGGTTACCTGTATGAAGCGGTTGAACAGATGCCAGCGCTTCCGGGTGATGGGCCTCAGCGTCTGCCCGTGATTAAGAAGCCAGAGTTTTCTGGCACTCAATATGCTGCCGTTGTTTCTCTGGCAAAACGTAAAGGCCAGAACGGCATCCTAAAGTCTGACATTAATAAATCCTTGGACTTAAAGCGTGGCGCTCCGACCGAGTCTATTATCAATTCTGCTGTAGATCGTGGTGATCTTATAGAGCATCCCACTAGGAAGAATAGGTGGATGAGCCGCTCTGTATATGATGCAGAGGCCCGTGACCTAGATAGTCCACTTAGGCGTGGTGAGCAAATAGAGGGTGACGCTGTAAGGCAAGAAGCAGAAGAGGCAAGAAGGAGAGAAACCCTTGCTGACTTCACTCTTGGTCCCGGCATACAAATTCCGCGTGACAGAGCGCCCGGTGATACAAGGTCAATACCCGAAGCAAGTCGCGATTTTAAAAATCGCATAGAAAACTCAACTGTCAAGACAGATGCTCAACTCAGAATGGATGATATTAATCAGTCCATAGGTGAGGAGTTAAAGAGGTTCCAGAGAGCGCTGCCCAAGGGAATGAAGATTGGGGAGGATATACGGGTTAAGCTTGTTGATACTTTGACTGAGGGGCGCGAGGGTGCCGCTACCGACCCTGTAAACGGTAAGGTTTTAATATCTCTTGCCTTAGACTTAGCCAATATAGGCGCGAAAACAACGACTGCGGTTAAAAATAACCTGAAGGGTGTTCTTAATCATGAAGTTATACACGCCCTTAAATCGCTCAGTGTTTTTACGGATGCCGACTTTGCCGTTCTAGAAAAATATGCAAAGAATAATAAGCGCAAGGGCGATAAGTTAACTTTTTACCAAGACATAGTAGCAAGATATACAGAGCTAAGAGAAGACGGGACATATGCTGGAAATGGCAAGAAAACACCTCCAACAGAAGAACTCCTAATCGAAGAATCTATTGCTGATGCGTTTAGGTATTGGGCAGATGGCAATGTGAAGTTGACAGGCAAGCCCAGAAGCTTGTTCAACCGTATTGTTGATTTCTTTAAATCTTTATCAAACGGCTTTACAAATGCAGACATAATATCTGCCGAGCAAATGTTTGATGGTCTGCGTTCTCCTCTAGGCGCTAGACAAAGGGACGTAGAAGTCGGATTACAGGCTCCAGATGCTCCACCCGACGCTGTTGGTGATCAAGCCCCAGACGCTCCAGCAGACGCTCTTACAGCTAATGAAGTCGTTCAGAGGAACCCTCGGCTTCTCACAATGTCAGATGATGAGTTTGCTTCTTATAATCCCGGTTATCTCCCCCAAGCATATGACGCAGATAAACTGACATCAGAACAAGTAGCCGAGATTAATCGTGTTGGTCCCGCCCGTGATGCGCGGGATGTCGGGATTACAAACGATGACCTGTATTTTCAAATAAAAAGAATGCGGCAGCAGGGTGAAGACCCCACAACAATTGACCCTGAGAGCGTTAAATACTCTCTATATCCTGTTCAATTGGATGGCGTTGCTCGCCGTATAATAGGCGCTGATACAGTTCAGGACGGCAATATTAGAAGGCGCGTCAGGGCCTCTGACGTTCCGCGTGAGACGCTCTCTCGCTTTATAGAAAGGCGTTTGTCCAGAGATGAGGAGAGCGCTCTAGATAGGCAAAAAGCCACTATAGAGGGCAAGTATTCATTAGCCCGTAAACCTGTAGACCCAAGAGACCCAGTTTTTTCTGCCAAGAATTCTGAGCACGATGACACTGAGGTCGCTGGGAAGCGTGTTGGCCCCCGTAGCAGGCCCCGCCGCTTGTCCATTCTTGACATTCTGTACAACGATGATTTCGCGAAGCGCACGGGAAATAATGTGGGCTATGTGTCTCGTCTTCTCAACTCTAGGGCTAAAAGAGTTCTTGGCAATAAAATTGGTAAAGAGGGCGTCCTTATCGAGAACGATACAAGTTATGATGGCTTGATATCTGATGTTCTTGCTGGTGAAGCGCTTGCCGCCCTGAGAAAGACTGGCAACGCAGCTAACTGGTACAGTGAGACGGTTAGTGAGGCTGTTGATATTGCGGCTGAGTTGTATCCTGAAATTAAGACCGATCCCGATGCACGGTTTGCGTTCTTGGCGGCTCTTTCTGTAACCAGTCAAAACACGCCTGTTATGGAGAACTCTGTCTACACTACAGAGGTGTATGACTATTACCGAGAGAATGGTCGTTTCCCTGAATATTCAAAGGGCAAACACGGGCCTTCGATGCGTGGCAACTTTATCATGCTCAATGGTCTTCTTGACAAAATGGGGCCGCAAGGTGTTAAGGAGCTATTCGATAAACAGTTCACGGTTAAGGAACTGGGAGACGCAGGCTATAAGCCACCCAGCGGAGAAAACGTAGACACTGTTGTTTATGGGTCTTTCCTTTTAGGGCCAAAGATTGGGCAGGGTTTTTATCAAAACTTAAACGGGAACTTTGAGCCAGTAACTATCGATATGTGGTTGATGCGAACCATTGGCCGTCTAACTGGTCGATTGATTGGTAAGCCGGATTTGATAGGCCCACAAGCTGATCGCCTTATAAAAGGTCTCCAAGCCGATCCTGAGAAGCGTGGGGATAATTTCTTAATATCATCTGTGTTTGACGCTAAGTCTACTTTAGATGTTGATGCTCTCGTTGAGATAGCTGATGAATTGCGTCGGGAGCATGATCGTTTGTTTCGGACGCCTGAAATACGCGCTCTTTATGAGCGGGAAGAGTATAATAAGCCAGAGTGGGCTAAAGCTGCTGAGGCTATTGTGACGCAACAAAACAAGCCTCAGGATGCGCCTTCTGGGGGCAACTTCCGCAACGCTGTTCGCCGCATAATAGATAAAACCCGTAAAAAGTTGGTTGCCAGCGGGTATGATGTAACAAACGCCGATCTTCAGGCTATTCTTTGGTATCCAGAGAAGAACCTCTACAAGAAGCTGGGTGTTCGCACAAAAGAAAACTTGAACATTGATTATGCTCAAGCATTTAAAAAAATCATAAATGAAGGAGTTGAATTAGATGCCAAAGGAAATGTTTTACAGACCGTGGGGAGAGGGGGCAGAGGAGACGCCGTCGATGTCGCGGGAAGAGGTAGAGAAGATGGCAGACAACCTAGTGAAGCTGATGGAGCGCAAACGAAGTTCTCCCTCGCAAGGCCAAACGAAACGCTCTTAAAATTCATCAAATCTAACCCTGAAGGGTTTACTGTCACCGTAGATGGTCAGCCTGCCCCTGAGGGTTATGCTGTTGCTCCTATTAAAGACGCGGAGATGACAATTAAGGCGTCCGAGCTTAATGAAAATACCGTTAACGAATATGCCGACATGCTGTTTGACGTATCACAAGCAACAGGCAATAAGGTCTACGCTGGCGGTTGGCTTAATAAGGACGATAATCTTTATTATCTTGACGCAGTCAACATTTACAATGAAGTTGACACTGCGCTCTATATTGCCAATAGTGCAGATCAGATCGCAATATTTGACTTGAGGACATTCAATGAAATCAGAACGCCAGACGGAATCGAGCAACTCAAACAATCTGGAACTTACAGCGATAACGCCAGAGATGACGCGAGAAGAAGTTCGGACGAGGCTGCTCAACGCTTTAGAGAAATCAGGTCTCAAGATAGACAGAAGTTCTCCCTCGCAAGAAACATAGAGACCCAGCGGGGTAATCTAAATAGATACCTGAAGGCAATTGGCGCTCCAACTTCAGCTTTCGTTGGACGCCCGTTGTCTCCAGAAGATGACGCAGGCTATTACCCGCGTCTTGTCATCACTGACCCAGATGGCAAGGGGCAGTCTGCCGATGTTTTTGTTCCAAACGGTTTTGATAGAGTAGTAGAAGACCCGGCAAAAGCAGAAAGATCAGTCGGCTTTGGCGCAGCGCATTACGAGAAACATCAAGCGAAAGTTCCCGTCCACACATACGGGGTTCACGCTAACGTAGAGGACTTAGCTAGAGCAGCCCTCAAAGCGTACTGGCCTTTCCGCAATAATCCTAAGGCTGGCGGCTTTGATGTGAAGAAGCAAAGCGGCCCCACAGGCAATAGTCGATACAGGCTTGAGTGGAAGAGTGAAGACTTTGGCTATCCTGCCGTCTTTGTATTCGAGCCTGTATACTATGATGTTCTTAGCCCCAGCTTCGTAAGAGAAAATCCAAAATTTGCTGGCCGCCAGACCGCCCAACTGGTGACATCATTCATTGGCCCGTCAGATAAAGTTAAAAACACCCCAATACCGCAACCTGCCGTATCTGTTAATCCCGACAGAACGCTAGAAGTGCAGAAGGCTGTAGATGAGGGGATGAATGACGCCATCAACCCGCCAGAAGCAAGAAAAGTAGAGCGAGAAATACTGAGCCTGAAAAGCAAGTTTAGCTTGAGGCGTCAAGACAACGGTCTGACGCAAGATCAGAAGCGTCTTGTCAAAGAAAAGTTTAACGAAGAGAAGAATGAGACTTTCTTTGATAAGATCATGGGCAGCATGAAGATGAACGATCCGCGAGATCGTCCAAATTGGTTGTGGTGGAGAACAAATTTCCAAGATAGGTACGCTGGTCAAAGATATATGGCTGAAAAATCTGATGAGATACAGAAGATGTCTGTCGAATCTCATGCTTGGACAGCATTTTCTCAACTTGAGAGATCAAAGGGGGTGTCAGCCGCTGCCATTACAAAAGGCCCTTTAATCAGGAGCGGTGGTCTCATCACTGCCTTGAACGAGAAGCTGATCAACGATAGCTCTGACCCTGCTGCTAAACGACAGTACGAGGAAGCTTTCGAGAGATTGCAGAGAGAGACGCGCATTGAAGGATATGTTGACCCAGCAACCGGGGAAACCATTACTTTGCAATACGAAAAGCCTAGCGACCTTAAAGGGTTGGCAGAAATATTTGCAGAGCTTGATCAAAATCAAATGCTAGGCACCTTCCAGCTATACGGCGCTGGTCGCCGCGCACAGCGCTTAAAAAGAGAAGGCCGCGAAAGAACATTCACAGATGCCGAGATAGAGACAGCGATACAGGCTGGAATTAACAATCCAGCGGTGGAGAGAGCGTATCGAGAATATCAATTATGGAATAAGGCTTTGGTAAACATGATGCGTGACACGGGCGTTATTAGCGCTGAAGCTGCTAAGTTATGGATGCAAAACGCTGATTATCTACCGTTTTACCGTCAAGCGTATGATGATGCCGGATCGTTGTATGATGTTGTTAATCCAGATTTAGATAAATCTGGAGATTTGGATCAAATATCGAATGATCCTAATAACAGGTTATTTGAAAATATGTATGGCATACCGGCCCCGAAAGAGTTAAAGGGCGGGAAACCTGCCTATATGGTCATGGTCAATGATGTCTCTACTGAGAAGGCTTATACGACTTACGATAGCGCAAAAGCGCGAGCCGATATTCTTCGCAAGATGAATAAAGTCTCGAATGTGCGGGTTGTAAAAACAAGTCAAAGGATCGAAAGCCCTCTTGATAACATACTTCGTAACTTAGATGCGGCTGTTCACGCCTCGCTCGCAAACGTGGCCGCTTCCAGAGCGGTTAGAGATTTACATAAGTTGGGCATGGCCAAGCGTTTGGGTAAATCCCGTCCTGTCAGTCCTAGTGTCAATGCTGTGGGCATAAGGATCAACGGTGAGACTGTTTATTACAGCGTGGAAGATGACTATCTCCTCAATGCAATGAAGTCGAGCGGAGAGTTCTCAATGGGCTTTCTCGACATATTGACCACGCCAGCAAAAGTGCTTAGGACGCTTATAACAAAAGAACCCGGATTTATGCTCGCTAACTTGCTGAGGGATTCTATGTCATCATGGATGAGTTCTGGAATTACAACGGTTCCCGGTCCCGCCACTGCTGTAGGCTTGGCTAAGGCCATTATGGGGAGTGCAGAAGCTGAGGCGTTAGAGGCTGTTGGTTTTGTTGGCGGTTATGATAATAAAAGAGATAAACGCGCAGAGAAGATTTTTAAACAACAGCGCAGAAGCCCTCTTAATCCAGCTAAATGGTGGGACACTCTTGACAAGCTGACAGCGACATCCGATACAGCCGCTAGAATTGGCGTGTATAACAGGGTTTTGAAAACCACACAGAACCCAACTGCCGCCATGTTTGAGGCTTTAGAGGTGATTAACTTCAGTCGTCGCGGCTCCAATCCAGTCTTTAACGCATTTACTGCCATGATACCGTTCCTGAACGCTAGAATTCAGGGCTTAGATGTTATGTATAGAGGCTATCGAGGCAAGGTTGGCACTGAGACCACCATGACACAACAGGAGCGAAAAAAGAGGTTTATGTATAGGTTCCTCACTTTCGTTGCTGTGAATGCAATGTATTCGTTCTGGCTTATGTCAGAAGATGAAGAAGAGAACCCGTGGTATTATAACGCAAACGAAACAGACAAAGATATGAACTGGATCATTAGTCCTCGCTGGCTTGGGATTGACTCAGACTTTGTTCCTGCATTTAAAGCCCCGATACCTTTCGAGCTTGGTGTCGTCGGAAAAGTTATACCTGAGCGGATAATAAGAAGTTTAGCGGATAAAACGGACCAACCAGATAACTTGAGGTCTATAGTGCGTCATTTAACGGGTACGTTTGCCGTTCAGTTCCCTCAAGCCATGATGCCTTTGATTGAATCAATAGGTAATTATGATACTTATACCGGCAAACCTATCGTGCCATATTTTCAGGGCAGGACAGAAGGTTTTGCGGCTGATCCAACAACCGCCTCGCCTTTGGCATTAGCTGCGTCTCAACATCTTGCTGACATGAACATAGATTATCAGCCTAGAAAAATTGATCACCTAGTTAGGGGGTATCTAGGCACTGTTGGATCGTATGCTCTACTCGCATCTGACGGCATCATGCGTAACTATCTAGACCTTCCTGCGCCTGCCGATAAAAGGCCAGATCAATATCCTGTTCTTGGTAGGTTCTTACAAGAGAGAGCAGGAACCGGGCCTGTCGAAGCCTTTTATCAACTTGCCAATGAAGTGGATATATTTACAAAGACGCTTGCTAGTTTAGACAAGCAAGGCCGCGCAGATGATTGGTATGAACGAGCGAAAAGGAACGAAGGTCTTTTGGATGTCGCTGGTGATGTAAAGATAATATCGAAGGAACTGTCTGAGTTGCGTAAATTAAAAAGAGAAATTGATGTCGATCCGAGCATGTCAGCCAGTAACAAGAAAGAAATGTTCATTAAAATCCAAGAAATGATGAATGAGATAGTTTCTTATTACGGAGAACGTAAATCAGAATATATGAGGAGAACAGACTAGTGGATTGGTCAAAATACCCTAACTTCTCCCCTGATGAGTTTCGTTGTCAGCATTGCGTCACTGCACAATGTGGCGCTAATGACTTAGTTATCAGTGAGCAGTTAATGGATGTTATGCAATCTATCAGAGATGAGTACGGACAGTCTATGCGAATAACGTCTGGCTATAGATGCCCACTTCATCCTATCGAGGAGAGAAAAAGTTCACGGGGCGTACATTCAACAGGTATGGCGTGTGATGTCGGCGTATCTGGAAAAGATGCGTATGATCTGTTAAGGTTAATCTGTGCAGATGATCGGGTGAAGGGTATAGGTGTTAACCAGAAGGGTAACGCTAGGTTTCTTCATATAGATGTAAAAGAGGACAGCCCACGCCCCAATATTTGGTCTTATTAGGAGATAAACATGAAGTATTTTCAAAAGCTTTGTCACTGGATAGATAATCGAGCCAGAGAGATTACGACTTGGTCTGGCATTGGAGTTATTCTAATTTCCTTGGGGGCCTTACTTGATTGGCCGTTGTTGCTGATTGTTGGCGGTTGTTCGGGGATTATATCTATCTTTTATAGAGAATACTGATGTCACCTACATACGGTAGGCAGTCCATTGATATAAATGATGACGGGGTTGTCACAGAGGGCGAAATAGCCGCTTCGCAAGCAGAGATCGCAGAGGAGAAGGCAGACGCCCAGAAGCATATGGCATGGGTTGCAATGATTACCATGATTATTTTCACTGCCGCATTGTTCCTGCCACTCTTCCCGGACACCCGTATCAAGGCTTTATCTGATTTGTTTGGGCTTTTTTATATAGGTATGGCTGGTGTTGTTGGTGCTTACATGGGCATGTCGGCGTGGATGGCTAAGAAAAAATGATATCATTACTCGGAACATTACTGGGCTTCACTACATCAATTATACCTGAGGTTCTTGGGTATTTTAAGCAAAAGCAAGCCAATGAGCAGGAGCTTCTTATGCTTGAGGCGAAGGCCAAGTATGCTGAGAAGCTGTCTAGCTTGAAGATAGAAGAGTTAGATGCACAGGCAGATATATCTGAAGCGGAGAATATTTATAAACATGATCAGTCTCTCGAATCTGGTTCTTTTGTCAACGGTCTTAGGGGTTCTGTGCGCCCTGTCATTACTTATTTGTTCTTTGCCATGTTCGCGGCGGTCAAAGGAACGCTGATATACGCACTCATAGCAAGCCAAAACGTGGAGTGGACGGCAGCAATACAGGCTGCATGGGACGATGACACGGCGGCTATATTTAGCGCCATAATGGCCTTTTGGTTTGGGAATAGGGCTATGAGTAAAGCCCGTGCATTTCGGAGCAAGTCAGGTGGCAAGTAAGATAATACGACTAGCGCTCCTGTTTTCTGTTTTTCTTCTATCGGGTTGCGCTAATTATCCTTTTTCTTCCTCTGATAAACCCTATATAAATCGAGGGCCAGCCGTTCCGCTGCCCACCCCAATGCCGCTACCCCTGAATGTGGAACATTTTTCGCCACCGGGTCCAGCCTTTTATTCAGATCAACTGCCGCCCGTTGGTCTATTGAAGGTAGACGCGCCTTGTTACTTTCCCCCTAATTTTTACGCAGCTTTAAGCAACGAAAAATATAATCTATATGGTCAAATAATTAGTATGCCGGACAATCATTTTCTTACGACCTTTCTAAAAGAGGGCCAAATTAATAGTTATGTCACCATTATTGGAACGCCCAGATTATCTTGCGTTATCGCTATTGGCATAGGCTCCAAGGGAATCTAAATTGGAACTCGATGCTCGTATGATAATAACCATAGCTGGCATGGCGGCGAGTGTGGTTACTAGTTTTATTGTTGTCCGTCAAAAGGTCTCTGAGATAGATAAGAACCTTAAAGATGCCACTCATAAATTAGCTAAACTAGACGCTCGTCTTGATCGAAATGACAATGCTACTGACTTGGTAGGCCAGAGAATGGACGTTATTAGCGGAATGATGAGCCCAGAGGCAAGGGAGAGGCTACACAGGTCTCTTGAAAGATTAGATATTTCTATTCTTGGCTTGCAAAAAGATGTTGATTCATTGAAGAAGATGCACAATGGAAAGCATCCAAAATCAGATTTATAGGTTAATTTTAACCCGTGGCTCTTTTTGTAGAAAAAATTTTACAGCCCCTTTATAGAAAATATAACAAGTGGGGTACGCAAGAGATATATCCTGCCTGCCTGTTCTCAGGATCGTCTGATTTAGAGAATAGTTTCTCGGTGATACAGGCTGAGTATAAAGAGCTAATCAAGAGATACGATGACTTTGCTCCATTTCAGGAGATATCGCCTCATCAAATGGAAATATCCAATGATGATAAGTGGCGTTTATTTTTCTTGAAGGGGGCCAACATATGGTTCCCCAAGAACTGTGAACAGATGCCTGAGACTGTTAAGATTATATCTGACCACCCAAGCATTATTAGTGCGTATGTTTCAGTGTTGGGGCCTCGCAAAGTTTTAAATCCACATGCTGGCCCGTACTCGGGCGTTCTGAGACTTCATCTGGCTCTAGATATACCGAATGAGAAGAAGTGTTATTTGACGGTCAATGGCAGGAAGTTGCACTGGAAGGAAGGCAAATGTGTATTGTTTGACGATACATATGAGCACACTGCCGTGAACGACACTGATGAGATCAGGTCTGTTTTATTTATTGATGTCGTAAAACCTCTGCCGTTTCCGATAAACATGCTAAACTGGTGCGTGATTAGGATGGCGAGATTGTTTTCTTACGTTAACATACCTTTAAAGCGCCACAAGGAATGGCAAAAGATATTTTATGGAGACGCCAATGGCTAGGAATTACAAAAAAGAATACAAGAATTACCATTCCAAGCCGAAACAAAAGGCAAACCGGAACTCTCGCAACAAAGCGAGGCGCAAGATGGTCAGTTCTGGGAAGCTAAAAAAGGGAGATAAGAGAGATGTACATCACAAGGACGGTAATCCCCGTAACAATTCGTCCAAAAACCTTAGAGCGAGTCCAAAAAGCAAAAACAGGTCAAGACGCTAATTTATCGGATTGTCCGTGGTGCGGTCAGGCTACGCGACTTGTTTACAAGAGAGCGCATATGGAGTGTGAGTCTTGTAATCGTCCAGTAGCAGATTGCTGTGACGGTGAGCAGCAGTGCTATTTGGTATAAAACAAAAACAATGACCGCCTGTATACATATAAATGTATAAGATAAAGATACTATCACGGGTTGCTCTCCGCTGATTCGTTGTGATATCCTTGGCTTGCCGCTTTTATCATCTTATAGCTGCGGTCACCTCGTGTTGTAGGAGAGCGGATTAGTCACCCGCTCTCCTTCTTTTTAAAGTCCCTTTTCCACCTTATCAACAATCGTATCACCCAAGGTTTTGCCGTTAGCGTACTTCGGGAAAGTAAATTCCTTGCGAATTATCGCAAATATCTTTTCCTTTAAGCCGCTACTGTTGGTCTCGCTAGGAGCGTCTAACTCTTCCCTCACCAAAGATGCAGCCGTTATGCTCCTTTCAGCGGCCTTGGCCTTTATCTTCTCTATTAGCCTGACAGGAAAAACAATGTTCCAAGTCCTTGAAACCTCATCCATCCGTCTTGGTCTGTTCTTCCGTCCCGCCATCAACCTTTACTCCAACTATAGTTTCGTAAATATCATTCGCAACCGCTGCATATCCCGCAATGTCAACATGAGAATCGTGCTTAGGTTTATTCATACACCGTGCAAATTTAGTTAAGTTCATCATCATTGCAACATCGTATGCTGTTAAGGGGTTACCGGCCCATCTTCGATTGGTGATCCAGACATTCCACAACGCTGCAATCCGCGTGTGGTTCAGTGTGGCGTCCCCATAATCATCATGCCGATCTCCGCAGACTTTGTCTGTGGCCTCTTCAAGAATTATTTTTTTGTCGTCGTGCATTATTCCCCCCTCGATTCAAACCGGGCTAACAGCGCTATCCACATTGTTTGTGCCTCGATGTTAGATTTAAGCTCTGATCTGCTATCTATAACGCAAAACTCTCTCACTGCGGCGATTGCGCTCTCTTCATCTACAGCAAAAGACAAATCTGCGTCTACTAACCACTGTTGAAACACTTGATCTCTGCAAAACATCCCAGCTTGATTAGATAGTTTTCTACCTTCCTTCACGCTTTCAGGCTCAATAATCTGTTCTTGCTCGTCCAATCGCGCCATCCCGATCATATACCGCGAACCAATCGGATCACTCATAAGATCAGAGGGGACATCATTTGGGTGGACAACGATTGTTACTGCAATCCCGTCCTTTGTTTGGCGAAGCGCGGTCTTTACCGCTTCAAATCCGTAACTTCGCTCTCGAACTTCGATATCCATTCTTCTGGATCAACTCCTTGCTTGGCCCACCACCGTCTTTCGTTACCATCCATATGAAGCTCCATGTGATGAGGAGTACATAAAGGGACGGTCTTATCGTCCGGTACTTTAAGAGACATGGCGGCGGGTGCCGTAAACATTACATGATGGGCTACGGTGTAGGGAGAGCCGCATATTAGGCACGGCTCTTCCCTGACACGCGCTAACCATTTCTTAGAACGGTATCTCGTCATCAAGCTCAACTTCATCTGCTGGGCCTTGCTGGGGCTCTGGTTTCTTGTATGGCTCTTGGAGCCACATAGAGAAGTACTGATCGCCGCTGCGGCTTTCCCACACGCGACCACCAACCTCTAGCTTAACGATCTCCTGCCCCTCAGTTTGGCGGCGTTTACTACGATCAGTTTCCCGATTCTTAAAAGCCTCCATAAGGAACTTCACGCAATCCTTTGTGATCTCAATATCGCCTGAGAAGTCGGGTTGTTTAGGGTTGTGGTTACTTGCAAAGTCCAACCGGACGTTCATGGTTTCTATCTTCCGCTTATTGCGAAAGAAGTTACCGCCACCAAAGTTTGCCTTCATTATGCTGCTACTCCTTCATACTGCTCACCCTTTTGGGCTGCTCCTTTAGCCGCCTTAAATATACCCATTACCTGCTTATGATAAGATGGCGCATCTGAGGACAGCATTGAAACCACCTTTTTGTTCTTTAGGTAGAAACCTTCGATTGCCTTTACGCAATCATCATTGTTCTCGTACATATCTTCACCGCTGTATCCTTCCTCTGGCCCTGATCCCCACTTATCGTGGATGCGAGGCATGAATGTCTCAAACACTTTGAGAACCACATCAAAGCTGTCACTTTCCGTTATGTCGGCAAGCTTCGCATCCTCATCCATCTCAACAATATCTGCGTGATGGTCTAGGAATTGAGAGCGGAACTCCTCTAACTTAACATTGGCTGGGTTAATTTTAACCTGAGGCTTTGCTGCCTTAGGTTGATCCTTAACTTTCTTAGGCGCTTCTTTAGGCTCTTCCTTAGACACTTCCTTGGGGGCCTCGTCTCCATCACTAGGCGGCAAATCTTCACCAGCATAGATGTAATGGCCTAGCCCGTGGTATGAGATAGCTTTGGTCAAGCACCTCTGCAAAGAAGTATTGACCGCGAAAGCGTCTGGATTTTTTACCGCTTTGTTGCGGTAGTCCAAGACAGGCAATGTCTCTGTCTGATCATTGCCATCAACCGTCACCGTCACCTTTACAAAAGCAAAACCACTAGTGTCCGCCGTGTAAGGAACACCATCAAAATAGTGTTTCTCGAAAGTAGCATCAGGAAAGTTCTCTTTCAGAATCCCCCATGCCCATGCCCAAGATAGGTAAGTTAGCCCGTTTTTATTCTCGGCATGTTCTGTGCAGTCAATCTTACTTAGCGTCTGCCAAGTGTTCTTTTTTGTCGTCATCTTTTGTCACCTTCTTCTGTTATAAATCTATTTCTGAAATATCGATGGCACATAAACGAGTTGCTGTGCCTGTTCTTCTTTCTGCTCCTCTCTCCGTCCCCCTTGCTGCTCTTCTTTTTTACCTTCCAGCTTGTCTAGTCTCTCTCCTAGCCGTTCAAACCTAGAATGGGTCACGATATGAGATAAAGCTGAAGGCACCACTATATGTACGCACCCGCTGAAAATGATACACGCACCTATTAAGAATATTAATCTAACCATTGCTCACACCATTCGTTAACTCGACAATAATTATTAGAACAACGAACATACTCAGACTTTCTTTCTTCAATCCTCCTATCGTCCGTTTCGTTTGCGAGGGCTTCTGCCTCTTCCTTTGTATCAAATAGTCTTAGAGCGCGCTTGTTCTTGCCTTTGTACACAGCCCACTTACCGGGCCTCGTCCATCTCTCCTCATCTGTGCATTCCGGCAGTCCAGAAAATTCCTTCTCAAGCTCCGCTACGCGGTGAAGCCGGATACGTTCTCTCACAAATTCATCCTGCTCTTCCTCTGACCAAAGCGGAACATTAAGCTCCAAAATAGGCGCTGATGGATACCCGGCCCTTCTCTCTGAGTCAGCCTTCCGCCAGTCCCTTAACACACCAATAACGCTTAACGATCTAACCTTTAACCCCTTGGAGTGCCGCACCAGAAATGCATATACATTAAGTTGTTTCTCCCAGTCGGGGTGTCCGTCTTGCATGACCTTATAGACGCTTGTGCTTTTAAAGTCCTTGAGATCAACAACTCCATCGTCCTCATACTGAAGATCGATAGCGCCCGATATAAGGGTGCCATCTACCGTATGAGACAACCTCTCTTCAGCAACATATGAATTGCTGCTGGCATTCTCAAAAACCTTATGTATCGCAGTGCCCATGACGCGATAAACTAACTCGCTAACATCCTCCGTAATATTATGTGAGTGCTCTTGCCTCAATTGTGAAATTCTGGGAGAATCGATAAGCGTGGTAACGCGAATACCATCGATCCTTTCCGGTGAACCCTCGAACTCTGTCAGAGCTTTAACGACAGGCTCAGGTAAGTCATTTTTGTTTGTGTACCTCATGAATGGCGGACCTTAAATAATTAGGTGTGTAATGGCAATAGATAATTTAGATGATTTTGGTAAAAAATTTAACTGGTTTTTTGAATGTACTATAATTGGGGAACCGGCAAGCAAATCAAACTCAAGAAAATTAGTTAAGTTTGGGAACCGGCCAGCAGTAATTAAGTCTGACAAGGCGCGTGGCTACGAGAAGATATTTCGAGGGCAATGCCCGGTGTTAGAGCCTTTGGTAACAGACGATGTTATCCTAGCTTGCCATATCTTTTATGCTAGTCGCCGTCCTGACCTAGATGAGAGTTTAATTATGGACCTGTTGCAAGACTATGTGATCAAGAATGATCGGCAGATTAAGGCAAAAATTATCTTGCATGGTCTGGACAAAGAGAACCCACATACAATTATCAAGGTTGCAAGACTGAGTGATTCCTGATATCTCCGATGGAGAGGTGACTAAGAGGTGACTAGTGAAAAGCGATATCTCAGACGAAATCCGTGCGTTATTTGGTAACAAACCTGACGGCCAATACAGGCATACCTGTCCAGCCTGTAGCCATACACGCAAGCGGTCAAGCCAACGTCAGCAATGCCTTTCGATAAAAGTAATCGATAAGGATGTCCGGTGGCTTTGCCATCATTGCGGAGAAAATGGGGGAACAATGAGGGAAGAAAAGCAAGATAATATTGTGAAATTTAAGCCGCCTGTTGAGAAGATCGAAGACGCTGCCGTCACTTACCTGAAGAAGCGTGGCTTGTCTGAGGAGGTGATATCCTCTGGGCGCGTATTGTCTGCCAGCAAATGGTTGAGAAAAGCTGGCAAAGAGGAGCTATGTTGCGGCTTTCCATACGTCGATCCTGTCTCAGATAATATTTACGCAGTCAAATATCGTGGCATAGAGATCAAGGATTTCATACAGGAGGGCAGCGCCTCTTCGTTTTACGGTATAGAGCGGGTAAAACCTGAAGACCCGATAGTGATTGTTGAAGGGGAAATAGATGCGCTTTCGCTAAGGGAAGCTGGCGTTAAGAACGCTATATCAGTTCCAAACGGCGCACCGCTGAAGGCGTCAGATGGATCGGTTGACCCGTCTGAAGATCGCAAGTTCAGCTACGTCTGGAACGCGAATGATGCTTTGAAAGAGTGCGATAAAATTGTCATAGCCGTGGACAGAGATGGACCGGGCAAGGCGCTTGCTGAAGAACTGGCAAGGCGTATCGGTAAATCCAAATGCTTTACAGTTAATTTTCCCGAAGATTGTAAAGACGCGAATGATGTCTTGTTAAAGCATGGCAAGGCTACACTCTGTAATATTATAGATGCAGCGGAAGGATGGCCTATTGCTGGCCTGTTTGATGCAGAACATTATGCTGATCAAGTGCGTAACCTATATGAGAATGGCGCAGGTAAGGGCCTGACGACCGGCTTGGCGAATATAGATGAGCTGTTCACGATCAAATCTGGCATGGTGCATGTGATCACCGGGGTGCCTAGCATGGGCAAGTCAGAGTTTGTTGATCAATTATTATTTAATCTCGCCCGCACATACGATTGGAAACACGCAGTCTGCTCTTTCGAAAACCCACCACATATGCACATCAGTAAGTTCTTGGAGAAGACGCTGGGCAAGCCATTTCATAACGGGCCAAGCCCTCGAATGTCTGAGGAGGAAATGGAGGGTGCGCTTGATTGGCTCAAGGAGCATTTTATTTTTATGGAGCAGAGCGACGGTACGACTGCCACAATAGATGATATCTTGGAGAGGGCGTCTGCTGCTGTATCTCGGATGGGGGTCAGGACATTAACCATTGACCCGTACAATTATATGGAGATGAACGTCGGGTCGAAATCCGAAACCAATCTGATCAGCGAGATGCTGACTAAGGTTAGAAACTGGGCAGCAGCGCATGATGTCGCGGTGTTTTTCATAGCGCACCCGGCGAAATTATATCGCCAGACAGATGGCAACTATCCCGTGCCTAAGGGTTACGACATCTCCGCGTCAGCTAGTTGGTTTGCTAAAGCTGATATTGGGTTCACTGTGCATCGTAACTTCGACACAGAGCGCGTCGAAATCCACGTTTGGAAAGTTCGCTTTAAACATTTGGGGAAGCAGGGTATGTCAGAATTGCAATACGATGTGGTGACTGGCACCTATTCTGAAATCCCTGATGTGTGGGACAACGATTGGATGAAGGATTAGGGTAGCTACCCTCTGCGTGAGGGTAGTCCCATTCTACTTTGCAATTTCTTTTTTGTGGCTTTGTTCTCTGGTGTGGGGGCAATAGTTTTGGGTCTAGCAATCTTTGTGCCCACCCACATACCAACAAAATATGATACGATCACAAACCCAAAAAATAAAATACCTATCGTGCTCACTTGTGTTGCTCTCTTCTATTGCCTCAATCTCTGGTAGTGATCTTCGGCTAGTCTTGTGCAAATAGGGCAAGCGTCTATGTGTGTAATCAAAAGATCACGCCCGGTGCCAGAGCACACTTTGCAACTGTGATGTGCGTTGGTCGAGCGCCTTGTCTCACTATCGTCATTCTCCCTTGGTGAATGCCTGTAACTATACATCAATCGTCTCCATTTATTAAGGAGCGGGGGCCTTGTTTCTCAGAATTTCTTCTCCACAAGACCCCCTATCGACTACTCAGAGCCGCCATGATTTAAACCTCACATGGACCGGGCGCGTTTGCGGCTTCGCTAATGGTGCTAATTCACCAGCTAATCCACTTCTTTATCGCAGCGCCTCTGCGACTACCCAGCAGCCACCGGGACGTTATGATTATGTGGTCAAACCAACAAGCTCAGAGCCAGCGGCTGGGTTCTCTCTGTCATACTTTAGCTCCGCGTTTTTTATAAGAAACTGAACCTGCGCCGAAACATTTCGACATTCTTTGTTGCACATTTTTTTAAGTGATTCATGCACTTCGTCTGGTAAGTTGATGTGAATTCTTTTCATAGCCATCGTAAATCCTCTTTCTGACAAGTTCCCTTGCCTTAATAAAAAACAATCTTTTGAATTCTTCGCAGTTAGCTTTGTGACTAGCCTTGAAGAGCAAATCTACCTGCGATTCATAAGGCGTCCTCTCGACAATCAGAGGAGGAGAATATGGCCTTTGTTGTTTCATAGACCTGCTCTCCTTCTGAATCGCTGACAGATATTTTGCATTTTCCGTTGATTTCAACAGACGCAATTTCGTCCTGATCGTATTTGATTTTGATACTAACGTCCTGCATGACATCTTCACCTCTCTCCTTTGTTGTTTCAGTAAGGACTGTTGCGAAACTAAATGCCTCGGTAGCCCAATCCGGCGGCATTCTCTCTGCCCAGCCTCTTGAGATGAGAGACTGAGCCAAGTTAATGTGATCATCGAACGTGGCATCGCCGCGCTGCATCCGATGCATGAGCATGAGTTCACTTGTCATTTCGATACCAAATACACTGTTGCAGTTAAAGTTAATGTCATTAGAGGTACCGTTAAGACCAACCCAATAACATTAGCCGCAATTTGTCGCCAGCATCGTGCTTGCCTGACTGCCACCGGCAGTAGGCATATCACACACACAAACGAACATATTGCACTCACTAAGTACCATATATGCCACTCCATGTCACTCTCCAAACCTATCTATTGCTATTGTCCTAGGGGTATCGAGATCAAAGTCATTGACCTCCCGTTCAGTTCCGCAATCAGCGCAGAACCATTGCTGTTTACCGCCAATAGTCATCAGCAGCTCATCCAGCCCACCGCAGTTGCGGCACTTCTGGAACTTAGTCATCTCTCACCTCCCCACTTGAATTGCAGTTTTCGCATTGCCTTACTTCACGGGGATGGTTAGGAAGCCCAGCAGCCAACGTGTCAAAAATAGTAACGTCTACAAATCCATTACCGTTGCATTCTGGGCATATTTTAGTATTGTTTTTCATCGTTATTCCCTTTCCTCCTTTAATATTGTCAGGTTAATTTTAACTTGTAGAGGTGAGGGGGGGGTGCCCCCTACATCTCCACTTTCACAAAGTCCCCGAAGGGATCAGTGTGCGTCCTTGGATCAACGCCTGTTGATGCCCAAAGTACCGGGAAGCCCGTCTCCTGCTGCACCTCCCTAGACAGGCTGGCATAGCCGTCTGTGAAGTAGATCAGTGCGGCAGGATCAATGCCCTCCTGTTGACACAGCTTGAACGGCGGCTCGAAACGAGTGCCGCCGCCTGACTTGTTCTCAATCTCGATATCATTGTGGTCGAGGAACTCATCATAAAGATCGCCCCCAGCAGTGCGCTGGATACGAGCATCGCAGTAGATAACCACAACACGGTCAGGCTTGATAACATCGCGCAAGCTATCGATCTCATCGGCAAATCGCTGGGCTTCTTGAGATGAGACGCTGCCGCTGGTATCGATAGCGAACACCAAGTCACCGCCACCTACGCCCTCAGTTGAGGGGAAGTAGTCACCGCCCCCAATGAAGCGACGATTAGGCCGCGCCAATGTCGGCTCACTGCCAAACGCTTTCGACAGGAAGTCAGCTAATGCTTCCCGCCAGTCAACACTTGCAGCCTTGGCGGCATCAAGGACGCCATCACTGATGTTGATCGTGCCGGAACCTGTCACCTTCTCGACTTCGGCAGCAACGATGATGTCACGCCGCACCGCCTCAGCAGCATCTTCCAAGTCATCACCCGACAGGCGCTCACCGTCTTCGTCGGTGGCATCCCATATCTCCCCAGCATGATCGGGGTTTGATGGTGCGCCAGATGGCTTCCCGTCATCACCTTGAGCATCTTGAGGCTGGCTCTGCTGCTGCTGCTGATCATCGCCCAGCAACTTGGCAATCTGCTTCGCAGATAACCCACGATATTTGGTGTCGAACAATGCCGAGTCGGGCAGCTTCAATCCTGCATCTGCCACAATAATATTTATTGCGTAGTCACAAGCCTGATTCCACAGGTCAGGGTTGATATCACCGCGTAACAGGTGATGCATCAGGGTAACATGGAGCCCCTCATGCAGAACAACTGCCTCAAGCTCCGCATCGGGGACCGACTGAACGAAAGCGCGGTTCCAGAACATACTGGTGCCGTCAGTCGCCATCGTGTCGGTCAATGTGGTCTCGATCAACGGCAAGCCAAACACAATACCAGCATAGCCCGGTGCCTTGCTGCCAAGGCGAGAACGAGCGCGAACCAAGCGCCCGTATTCTGGATCAGTGATGGATTGATACATAGTCACCTCCTAGTTAAAGATTGAAACAAGATTGTCGGCCAGCTTGGTGGCCTCGGCAGCAACGTGCTGCCTATCAATCGCGTCCTCACGCAGTGACGCAGCAGAGCGATTGCCCAGCACCCTGACGATGTCTGTGAGGGCATTGTCTACTCTCGCATCCCCGTCAATGTTCAGCGCCCGTGCTACCGGGATTAACTCCCGCACCTTGTCCACTGTCGAGTCGCGGAACGCGGTTGCACGTTTGTTTTCCGGGTCATAGTCGGAAAGGCTATCCGCGAAGTGGCGGATTGTGCTGATAATCGCAGAGCGGGTATGCTCTGCGACCTCGTTGAGCCGCTTGTTGGCGCGGTCCTCAACCTCGCCCCTGAGAGCGGCAACGAACTCCGCACTGGCAGATACGCGGATATCACCTGCGTCGGGTATGATATCAAGCTCCCTGCCGATTTCGTAATGCTCTGCAATAATCGAGGAGGCATCACCGTGGTAGTCGCCGTCCTTGAACAGGTCCGGGTTTTCCCGACGAGCCTGTTCGATAGCATCAGGCAGCACCCTCGACAGATCATTCACTGCCTTCTCGAATTGAGACTGGAACTCCCCCAGATTGCGAAGGACCTGCTCGTTCAGAGCATTTGGCAAGATATGCTTGCCATTGTCATCCCAAGCAGGGAGGCCACCGGGTATGCGGTTGCCGTCGAGCGCACCTGCGCTATTGCCCCGGAGATAGTTTCGGGCTGCACCCAAAATTTTCTTAGGCTGTTGCAGGATAGCAGGATCAACCAGCCGCTTGCTCAACGTCACCCACTTGTCGGTAGTGTTGAAGTTAGCCGCCGCAGTCTGCGTGGCTTCCTTGTCCTTGACAACGCCGCGCCAAGTCTTGCCGTGAACCTTAACGAGTACAGCTTTCTCTGATAATTTAGTCATAACAACTCCTCATGATGTAAAGATTGTCAGGTTAATTTTAACCTGAAAGAAAAAAGGGAAGGGCCTAAGCCCCCCCCCTACTAGGAACGAATGTCTGCCCAGCGTAGGGCAAAGTCGCGATAGGTTGCAGTCTCAGCGATCAACGGAACCCGCCGCTTGATTGCCTCGACGGTGAACACCCCGATCTCTGGAGATGTCCAGCCAGCACGTTCAACGAAAGTCACCACGTTGGCGAAGTTCTCAGCGTTGGCCCTGCGTATCAGCAGAGACGCAGCCGCAAACTGGTGGCCCGCATCAATAGGCACCGGGCAGGTCTCAGGAGAGGTCAGAGCCTCGTCGATATTGATGCCCCGTGCAGCGTGGCACAGTGCTAGGAATGAACGCGCACACTCCTCACCAACAATGCCGGAATACACCGCCGTCTCCAGTGCAGGAGATGGTGCCAGCTTGACCGCCTCGGATAGCTTGGCAAGTGTCCGTGGCGTTGCGCCCGTTGGCGTGTCCGACTTCACTGTCGGATCAAGCTTGTACAGATACTCAGGCATCTGCTTTACGAAGGCAGTTACCAGCGGGTCAATATCCGCTGTAGCTGCCCAGTCAAGCCAATCCCCAACGTCTGGAGCCAGCGTGAAATGAACCAGCCGAGAGCCGGTCTGGCTACCCATGCCGTGCGAGTTGGCGCGGTCAGACTGGCGGTTGCCAGCCAGCACCACAACAACAAGACCTCGCTTGCAGTTGGGGTCAGCCTTGGGATGCCCCGGCAACACATAGTCGCCAATGCGACCTTCATCCAGCAAGCGCTGGACTGCGGTTTGTTTTTCCCGCGCACCCTGCGGGAACTCGTCCAAAAACAGGACGCCATAGACTGGATCACTCGATCCAACGCCCGGCCAGATGTCTGGTAAGGCGCGGCGCTGTACGCCATCCACGACTACCGGCAACCCGGCGAAATCGAGAATGTCATAATCGTTGATGCGCCGCTCGAAAAGAGCAGGCTCCGCACCATCAGGGACGTTGCGCCCTTTGGAAGCAGCGCCGAATATCTTGGCAATGCCGCCCTGAATTATCTGGGACTTGCCCACGCCGGGAGCGCCCCAGATCATTGCGGGTGAATAGGGAAGACTGAGGCATAACGCCTCAACCAATTGTGAAGGTTTAACGTGAGTCATAATCATCTCCTCATGCTGTAAAAGTTTACAGGTTAATATTAACTTAATCAGATAGCGTCAGAAAGCTTGCCAGCGCGATGACCGGAGCAGCCCCTGCCATCGTCACGATGAAAGCAAACTGGGTTTGATCTAGTGGTGATGGTCCGAATGCGACAATAAAAGGAATTGAGCATGTCATTCCTACAGACAATCCTAAGTTAATCACGTTTAGCGTTTTCATTGTGTCGCCTCCTCACCAAATGGGTTGGGCAGATTGTCCTCGGCTAAACATTCTGCCTTGTAAATATCGACTATTTTTGACCGCAGTGTGTGAGCATTGGCGTCTTCTAATGCTGCTGCAAACACGTTGACAATATCGTCTATATCCCAGCGATATTTTTGCGACAGACGGATACCGTCTCGCTCAATCTCGACTAAGCGTTGATAATCATTACCAAAAACATTAGGCATTAGTTTTCTCCTTGCTGGCGGGTTAAAATTAATTCGTTTGTCAATCAACTATCACGGTCCCTAAATAATCCGGGAAGCTTCTTCAGTGCCTTACGCTTGGATTTCCAGATAGCGGTTACTGTAGGGCTAGGCGTATAGAGGTTTGCGCTCTTGATTTGATCCCAGAAATGTTGACGGCTTAACTCCATGATATTCGGCGGGATTTCCGAGATCATTTCGATTGGCAAGCCAAGGGTTTCCGCAATGATTCCATCAAGATAATTGTTATCGTTCAGGTTGCGCTTTTTATTCTTCACGGGTTTCCGCCTACATACCCATGAAACCAAGGGTTACGGTTATGTCTAAGGACTATCGCTTTGGTACGCTTACCGCTGGTCGCGGTGCATGTGGCTGAGCTTGTTTGAGGGTCTTGGCAATGCGCTTGCGCTTCTTCCAGCGACAAGCCGCGAAACATGGTGCGCTTGCTTCCATCAAAATTGAAGCGGATTATATCGTAAATCATTGGTCACCTCGTTGAGTTAAAATTAACCTGTAAATATTTGCGATTTCAGCGCCTCAAAAACATCATCAAATCTAGGATGCTTAGAGTTTCGCACTGCGAGATTACGAAGCAGCCAGCGGACATTCTCCGGCTTGCTCGTATCCCTTCGGCGCGTAGGCACCGTCATATCCGGCGGGATTATTATAATCAATTTTCTCCTTGTTTGGGGAGGGCCTGAACCCTCCCCCGGTGGGGTCAGCACTCCTCAAAGCCTTCTTCTGTCACAAAATGCCGATTGCCGTCAGGACCCTCGACAACATCGCCGACACTGATCGAGTGCATCACGCCTAGCCGTTCGATTGATTCTTCGGGGCCGATGTTACCGACCTCGAAGACGCCGTCGAGACTGCCAGCTTCAATGCGACACGCTGGTGCGTAATCCCCGGCATTCCAAGCGGCGGCGACACGATCCGGTGTCGGATCGAATTTCGTATGGGCATACCGATAATGGGACTCTGGGGTTTCACCCCCCGCGTTGATTGCGTCAATGTCGTCACGGGTGAGATTAATCTGATGTACTGTGTAGAGCATGGGTCACCTCGTAAAGTTAAAATTAACTTGATAATATTTGATTGTACGCCTTCCATCGCGAGACGATATCGTCGGCTTCGGATTGCGGCGCGCTGGCACCCTTGCGGTCAACCGTGACAACAAGGAACACCTTCTTCCGACGGCCCCAGTACTCCTCCGGGGTATCGCCCTCAGGTTTGGTCGATTGGTCAAACACCAAGCCATCCACATATGCCTGTGCATGGCCGCCGGTAATGAGTAGGTAAGCGCCTGATTTTGGCAGGGCCTTCACTGCATTCTGGAACGTGCAGCGCTGAAGCCGCTCGTTGATGTCGGGATCGATACACGGGTTTAGGCCAGCATGGTTAAGCGCCCTAAAGAGGTCCCCGCCATGCGGGTCTCGAACACTGCCGAAGCGCGGGTTCTTGGTGCCACCCTTCCACTTAGGTCCATAGCCGCAGAGATTGCGGATATTCGCCATAGACTGGCGCAAGCTTACGCCAGCCAGCACGGCCACGCTCGTTGGGCCGCATATTGGTAGGCGATTGCTGACGCCGTCAGGTTGTCGATACTCAGTCATAGTCACCTCGTTGAGTTAAAATTAACTTGAAATGATGGGCTTATTCGGCGGCACCCGCAGGTTGCGGATGCCGTCTGATAAAACCACTATTTTAGTACGTCAGGATAAACCAACTTGACCGCATCAAGCAGTAGCTTGGCAGCTTCTTTGTCTGCGTCGGTGCCAGAGACCACAGACCTCGCCTTGATCTTGATCTTGTTTTTACGAACGCCGGATGCCTTCAGTGCAGCGACCGCAAGCTCTTGAGCGGCAGTCAGTTCTTCCTTGGGGTTGAGCAAGGCAATCAGCTTGCTCTGAGTGGTGATTTCAAGAGTGTCGAGGACCGCCTTGATCTCCTGAGAGTAGGCCCCGGTGTCGCTCCAGTCTTCGCCAACCTCTGTGCCGGCACGTTCGACGGTGGCCTGAAACTCTGGATGCTGATGGAACTTGACAGCATTCTCAGCCAAGATTTTGGCCTTGGCTTCCTTCTGACCAGCGGCCTCTAATTTCTTGCGGAGGTCGATGGCCTTTAGGCCACCGTCTAGTGCGTAAACTGACAGGTAGGCAATCGAGTAGACCTTACAGGTTTCGACCTTGCTGCGAGTGTCGTTGATTGTTTTTTCGCCCTCGGCGGCGGTAGCGAGTTCAGTTTTAGCAGCGGAGAAAAATGGGTTAGTCATGGTTATCACCTCATGGTTTGAATATTGTGTTTCGGCCATGCTTGGCCTCATCAGCGGTACAGCAACAGTACCGGACACTTTTTGCCCCACGCCTGCTGTAACGGTGTCTTTATTTCGGCCCCTTGGGGTTGAGAGCAGTGGCTTTAGCCATCTAGGTTCTTGCCTGCCTGTCTTTCCCGGCGACCCCCACCTCTCTGTGGGTATCCAGTGGCCTTTGCCTCCGGGGGACTGGGCTAGGGAGTTTTTCCCGCCTCAGTGGTGCGCGTTGTTTGGGCCTCGCGAGGGCGCATGAACATTGTATATCGGAATGGGTATGGGACAGTCAACACATTAATTGCACATTCAATGCATATTATTGCACATTGCTTGGAACCCGCAGTGACTGTACATTTGACGGGTTAATATTAATTGAGGTGCGGATATGAGTGACGGCGACGAAATTAATTCAGATCATAACGCGCCTGAATTAACACATTCCGGGCCTGATTCGCAGGGTTAAGATTAACCTGTAAATGAGAACGTAAAGGGAACAAATCGCCTTAGCCCATTTTATGGGTCAGAGTACCCGAAAAGCCAAAGGCCCCTCAGAGGGGCATTTTAGAGGTAGAACCATGTCAGACGACAAGAATCAGGCCGACGATGCGCCAACTCTCACACTGGTGGAAGGTGGCAAGGACGCGGACGGTGAGAAGCCGAAGCAAGCAAAGCGCAAGCTAACAGCAAAGCAGGAGCGGTTCCTTTCAGGATTGATACGAGGGCAGTCTCAATATGAGGCGTATTGCAACGCTTACAATGCGAAGGGGATGAAGCGTAGCGCTATCGATACAGAAGCGTGGCGACTTGCAGCGCACCCGGAGATCAGCCGGAGACTACATGCCCATCATGCGAGCATTGAGCGTGCTGCATCAGCCTCCGCACTCTCGCGACGGCGGCTCGTTCTTGAACGGCTCGAACATGAAGCAGTGAATGCCGAGAGTGACTCGGCCCGTGTCCGTGCGCTGGAGCTATTGGGTAAGACCCACGATGTGGGCTTGTTCGTCGAACGCATAGAGACAGACAACGGTGACCGCTCGCCGGAAGAACTGCGCCGCGAGCTACAGGATAAGTTGACTGCGTTGCTCACTGCCTCAGGTTAAAAATAACCCTACCCACCTGCCTCTCTCTCACAGAAAATCGACAGGGGGGTACCCCTTATAGCCACACTATCTGACAGCGCTGGGGGGTGAGGGGCGGGGGGACCCTATAAGTTATCGCGAGGGTGCCGGGTATACACACTATTCCACACAGATAATAACACCATTTTCATGAACATGGGGTACTACCCCCATTTAGGTACCATTCTGGCCCACAAACACAGTTTTACCCGTGTAATTCTTATCAAATTGGTACCATGCACAGTTATCTTTGCCTGTATTGGGTGAATTTTCGATCCACTTCACTCTTCCTACGCTAATAACCTTCTTGCATAGGTGCATATACTCTGCGCTTTGCTTGGTGTGCATCCAGTCTGCATCGAACAGCAGATAAGTTGGTGCGATACTCGATAGCCTTACTATAATTTTATGGAGTATGTCTCTTGACCAAGGTGGGTTCGTGATAAAAGCCTGACCTAGACAAGAATACTGGTGGGTTGCATCACCTGTTTTGATGTATGCGTTCTTTGGTTCTATATCGGAAGCTCTGCCACACACCTTACCATGTTTCGTAAGGTAGCTTATTAGTGCTCCATTGCCTGCACATGGCTCTTCGTACCGTGTGATATCCGCTATATGCGGTATTAGGGGGGTTACTGCCTTGTACGGCGTCGGATAAAAATCTCTTTCTACCCTATCAAAATTTGATCTTTTGCCCATTTTCTCTAAAAAAAAATGCTAGACCAGCTTCTCTAGCGATAGGTGTGCTGGCCTAGCTAGTTTGTGCTGTTATAGGTATCAGCACAGGGAGGAAACATCGAAAAACTCTGTTTGACCAAACTAACTAGGCTAGTTCTAGCATAGATTCTAGTTCTAGTCTATAGCTAGTCTAGCCTATATATTATATTTTTAGTCTAGACTAAGTTCTAGTAGTACTAGTATAAGGGTTTGTGCGTTACAAATTTGTTCGGGGAAATGCTTTGCCAAAAAAAGTTGAACACAAGTACGAGTTTAGTCGGGATAAGAAAACCTCTATCGGCTCCTCCACATTCAGCAGACCTCTGAACAAACACAAACGCAGAGATTGGAAGAAGTACATAGGTCAAGGCAGATGAAGTGGGTGATCATTGTCATCATGACCACATTTTCTGTCGATGGTCACGATGCGGTTGAAATTTCCATGAGGTACGACAAGCCATTCTATTTTGAAACGAAGAATGATTGTTTGGTTTACGTCAAAGAAAACGCCCTTGAGCTATCTCTTTTTGCAATTTCAAAATTCAACGGCGAAAAGCAAGTTGAAAATATATTCTGCATTCCGAAAGAAGCATCAATATGAATTTCACCACAATTGAAATTGCGCGGGACCTATCGAAGACTGAAACATTCTTCCTTCTTGCTGCATCATGTAAAGACAATTTGGTGTATCTGGCATCTCCGTTCAAATCAGAAAAGGTATTCCAGCCCTATAAAGGGGTCCCTGAGTGGGTTTGGCGTGAAAGGGCTGCACAGACAGCCATTGTTACCGAATGGCTACTCAACAACGGAATATGGGCCTTCTCGCCTATAGTCTACGGGATGCATATTGAAGAAATGTGTGGCAGTCATGATTCTGGCTGGTGGCTGCGTAGGGATTTTGAATTTTTTAAAAAATGCGATGTCTTTGCAATTCTCGCATTAGCTGGATGGGAAGAAAGTCCCGGCGTCCAAAAAGAGATTGAATGGGCATTAACAACTGGGAAAACAATATTTAAGTTAGAGTTGGAGGATAGTTTTTTTGACGAAGAAACAACAGCAAGTGCTGAATTTCATAGAAAAATTTTGGGAAACGCATAAGTACTCTCCTTCATATCGAGAGATATCAGACATTGAGGGAACAACATTATCTCACGCACACGCTATCGTGTCGGCGTTGTCCAAAAGAGGATTTATTCACACAGAAAAAGGTCAGGCTAGAGCAATCTATCCCATACCTGTATGGAGGTGCATGAGGCATGAGGCCGATATATCAGACGCAAAATGATCTAGATAACGAGACCAGCGTTCTTACTGACTTTGAGACGTTCCTGTTGGATGATGTATATTTTGCAACAGAAGGCCCTGTGAAGAATGATTTCTGGTCTATCAAGTCTCCAAATTTTTCATGCTACGATTATGTTCTCACTTGTGGCGATGAAAATGAGCCGGGGGACCCTATTGCTTTGATCGAGGTCAAGCAAAGAAGATATAAATCAAATAGCTTTCCAACCTATAAAATATCAAAAAAGAAAATCGACAACATCATTTGTGCATCTTACGAGCGCAATATGATATCGATGTTGATCGTTCAGTGGAACGATGCCGTCACCAGTATGATTATTTGCAATCCATTTGATCAGATAGATAATTATCTTAATAGCCCAGTGACGGACGAAGGCTTTTCAATTTTCGACAATTGGTGTGGAGATATGAACTCTTATATTTCGAGAGGCAAAATAACAACCACAACGTGGGGCAGGACAGACAGAAACGATCCTCGCGACATCGAAGCTGCCTATGAGATACCAATGACCCTATTCAGATCAGTTGACTAACAATCACCCTATGAAACCATGTGAGATAAAAATGTATGAACTAAAAGTAAAAGACGGAACATATAAATCAGACACTTTATTTTCATTAATGTGGGCTGTGTTTTATCACAGGCTGCATCATTGGAAAAAAGGTGAAGGATTTAAGGATTAAGCTGATTGTTAGAAAAAACAAACAAAATACAAAATATTGATTTTGTGGTCATTGTTTATTATAAATAGCATGTACCTATTATTTAGGTCCGGTGCCGGGAATACCGATACCCGTGCAAGTTCCCCTTTACGCACCGGGAAAAGGGCGCTTCGGCGCTCTTTTCCTAATTTGAATGGGGTTATATGGACGTTCAGCTAGAAAGCTACTTGAATAAGGTTTCTACTCTGCCTGCTGCGGAGCAAGAAGAAATATTGAAGTTGCTACAAGACTTGGATGTGGCGACAAAAAGAGAAGCATCCCAAACTAGTTTCCTCAGGTTTGTACAAGAAATGTGGCCTGCTTTTATTCATGGCTCTCATCATGAGATCATGGCAGATGCCTTTGAAAAGGTGTGTGACGGTAAGTTAAAAAGATTAATTATTAATATGCCGCCACGGCATACCAAATCAGAGTTTGCTTCGTATCTTCTACCCGCTTGGTTCTTGGGCAGGTATCCAGAAAAGAAAGTTATCCAAACCGCACATACAGCAGAACTGGCCGTAGGGTTTGGTCGTAAAGTGCGAAACCTAGTTGGAGACGATACCTTCAAGTCGGTGTTCAAGGACGTATCTTTGAGATCAGACTCGAAAGCTGCCGGTCGATGGAGCACCAACAAAGATGGTGAATATTTTGCTATTGGTGTTGGCGGTGCTGTTACTGGTAAGGGCGCTGATCTTTTAATCATTGATGATCCGCACAGTGAGCAAGAGGCTAGGTCTTCTGATATCTCTGTATTTGACCCTGTGTACGAGTGGTATACATCAGGCCCTAGACAGAGATTACAACCGGGTGGTGCGATTGTGATCGTTATGACGCGGTGGCATCAACGAGATTTGGCTGGTCAAATATTGAAAGCTTCTCAACAAAGGGATGGCAGTGATGAATGGAAGGTTATCCAGTTGCCTGCAATCCTGCCGTCAGGGAATTCTCTTTGGCCTGAGTTTTGGCCCCAGCCAGAACTAGAGAAGCTAAAGGCTGAGTTGCCTGCATCAAAGTGGTCAGCACAATATCAACAAGACCCCACTGCTGAAGAAAACGCTATTATCAAAAGAGATTGGTGGCGTGTGTGGGAAGAAAAAGAACCGCCTAACTGTGAGTTTATAATACAATCATGGGATACAGCTTTTCTGAAAACAGAAAGGGCTGACTATTCAGCTTGCACAACGTGGGGTGTTTTTTATCCTAACGAAGACGAAGGCGGTAACGCAAACATAATTCTTTTAGACGCATTCAAAGATAGAATGGAGTTTCCAGAATTAAAAAGTGTTGCAATGAAAACATACAATGAATGGGAACCAGACGCCTGTATTGTAGAGGCCAAAGCGGCTGGTATGCCGCTTATATTTGAGTTGCGTCAGATGGGGATGCCTATCGGGGAATTCACTCCATCTAGAGGCAACGACAAGATAGCCCGTGTAAATGCTGTTAGTGATCTCTTTGCCTCTGGCGTTGTGTGGACGCCCCAAACTTCTTGGGCAGAAGAGGTTATAGAAGAATTCGCAGCGTTTCCTGTCGGAGAGCATGATGACTTGGTTGACAGTAGCACTCAAGCATTACTCAGGTTTAGGCAGGGCGGTTTCATAAGAATGTCATCTGATGATGATGAGGATTTTATTCCCCGATCAAAGGCGGATTATTACTAATGAGTATATCAGATAAGTTACAGAAAAATTGTCAGGTTGACAGTAGAAACAATCCATATTCTCTAGATCAGTGCGAAGAAGTCCACCAGTCTTTTGTAGCAAGTGGAATGGGCCATTCGCAGTACGCAAAGAATATTGGAATTGGAGTTGGCAAGCTCCGATATATTCTAAGGCGTAGGCTAGAGCTAATAGAAAAGTTTGATACAGATGCTCCTTTTTTTGTAAGAAAAGAAGATATCGGTGACGATATAGCTGACGTTAATGATATCATTGCCAGAAGAAGACGCGAATTCAACAGAAGAGATAAGGCTACAAAATCAAACGCATTGATACCGTGCTTTGTCAAAATCAAAGGCCCTGTGGGAATTTTGCACATGGGGGACAATCACGTTGATGACCCCGGAACAGACATCCACCTTCTTCAGAAACATATTGACCTGATTAACGGTACGGAGGGATTGTTCGGTGCTAATGTTGGCGACATGGCAAATCACTGGGTTGGACGGCTCGCTCGCCTCCACGCATATCAGTCAACTACTGAAGCAGAAAGTTGGAGACTGGTGGAATGGCTTATGACCAGTGTTGACTGGTTATATATAATTGGCGGCAATCACGATATGTGGGTTGGTGATGGCGATCCTATTGAGTGGATGGTTAGAAATCAGATGGGGGTTTATAAGTCCCACGGCGCTAGAATAGAGTTAAGATTTCCTAATGGCAATTCAGCTATTATTAACGCTCGTCATGACTGGCCGGGGCATTCTCAGTATAATCCAGCGCACGGTCCAGCGAAGGCAATACAAAGAGGTGTAACTGACCATATAGTTATCGCTGGTCATAAGCACATAACGGGATACCAAATCTTAAAGAACCCGTTGTCTGGCGTCATATCTCATGCGCTAAGGGTTGCTTCATATAAAATCCATGACGATTATGCTAATGCCTTGGGTTTGCCGGATCAGAATATATCGCCAGCAGTTTTGACTATTATAGACCCAGAAAAAGATCAAAGCGATCCGGGTATGATCAATGTTTTCCACGATGTTGATAGCGGTGTGGAATTTTTAAGATTTTTAAGAAAAAAATATGTTAAAGTTAATGAAGCATCTCAAGGAAAAGTCTGATGGCTGTAGAAAAGCGTCTTGAAGAGAGTGAAATTGAATTAATGAACCCCGACAGCCCTGCCCAAGAGGTGGAAGTCGCTGTTGTTAATCCTGAGGCTGTTGCGATTTCAACAGATGATGGTGGTGTTGTGATTGACTTTAGCCCTGAAGGCGAAGGCATTTTTGAGGGCGGTCATGATGCAAATCTAGCTGACGCAATGGATGATAAGGAGCTTCAGGGTCTTGCTTCAGAACTTTCTTCTGACTTTGAGATGGATCAAAACTCTCGTTCTGATTGGGCAGACGCTTATGTTAAGGGCCTAGACCTGTTGGGTTTAAAGGCCGAAGACAGAACCACGCCTTGGCCCGGAGCTTGCGGAGTTTACCATCCTATCTTGACAGAGGCAGTGATACGCTTTCAATCGCAAGCGATTATGGAGGTGTTTCCAGCGTCTGGACCCGTCAAGACTAAAGTTGTTGGTAAGATTACGAACGAAAAACAAGAACAGGCAAACCGCGTTCGAGATTATATGAATTACCTCTTGACCGAAAAAATGACAGAGTATCGTCCAGAGATGGAACAACTGTTGTTTAGTCTGCCGTTAGCTGGGTCAGCCTTTAAAAAAGTTTACTTTGATGCCAGCATGGATCGTATTTGCACTACGTTCGTACCCGCCGAAGATTTTGTAGTTAGCTATGGAAGCTCTGATTTGCCGTCAGCAGAAAGATACACGCATATTATGCGTAAATCTTCTAATGAGATTAGGAAGTTGCAAGTCGCTGGTTTGTATAGAGATGTAAAGATTGGTAATGCTCCTAACTATGAGACTGATATTCAAGAGAAGTATGACGAAATAGAGGGCGAGAGCCGCGCAGGCGACAATGACAATCGTCACATTGTTCTAGAAATGCATGTTGATCTTGATCTGGAAGGCTTTGAAGATAGAGACGATAGCGGAGAACCGACAGAGATAGCGTTGCCGTATGTTGTGACTATTTTAAAGTCTGGCAATAAGATTTTGTCTATACGCCGCAATTGGTATGAAGATGATAATAAGAAAATGAAGCGTATGCACTTTGTGCATTATCAATATATGCCCGGTTTAGGGTTTTATGGCTTCGGACTTATTCATCTGATTGGTGGTATTGCTAAAAGCGCAACTTCAATTCTTCGTCAGTTAGTCGATGCTGGCACACTCTCTAACCTTCCGGGTGGTCTAAAGTCTCGCGGTTTGCGTATAAAGGGAGACGATAGTCCAATCATGCCGGGTGAGTTCAGGGATGTTGATGTTCCGGGTGGAGCAATCAGGGATAATATCACATTCCTTCCATACAAAGAACCAAGCGGCGTACTTCATCAGATGCTGGGTGAGCTTGTTGATGAAGGCAGGCGTTTCGCTTCCTTGACCGATTTAAAGCTTGCTGACATGAAGCAGGACGCTCCCGTGGGCACAACCTTGGCTTTAATTGAACGGTCAATGAAGGTTATGACTGCAATTCAAGCTCGTTTACATGCTTCGATGAAGCGAGAGTTTGTTTTAGTTTCTGACCTTGTTCATGATTATGGGGCAGACGATGGTTATGAGTACGAATCAGAGGATGACGCTGTAAAAGTAGAGGACTTTGATAATCGTATAGATGTCATCCCTGTTAGCGATCCAAACTCATCTACGATGAGTCAACGCATTATGCAGTATCAGGCTGCATTACAGCTATCTCAACAAGCCCCTCAAATGTATGATTTGCCAGAACTGCATAGGCAAATGCTTGATGTTCTTGGAATTCAAGATGCAGATTCTATTATTCCTCTTACTGGAGAGAGGAAGCCCCGTGATCCTGTATCAGAGAACATGGATGTTCTGAACGGCAAGCCAATGAAAGCGTTCTCATATCAAGATCATGAAGCGCATATACAGGTGCACATGAACGCCATACAAGACCCGAAAATTACTCAGCTTGTGAGCCAAAGCCCGATGGCCGGCACCATACAGGCCGCCATGTCGGCGCACATACAAGAGCATTTAGGGTTCATGTACAGGCGTGAAATTGAGAAACAAATGGGCGTTGAATTGCCACATGAGAACGAGCCCCTGCCAGAAGATGTTGAAGTTAACTTGTCTCGCCTTGTTGCTGAAGCGTCAGATCGGTTATTCCGAAAAGATGTTATGGAAGAGCAACAGAAGAAAGCCATGGAGCAGGCCCAAGACCCTGTTATCCAGATGCAACAACAAGAGCTCCAGCTTGAGGCGGCAGACCTTGAGCGTAAGGCGCAAACTGACACCGCTAGAATGATCAAAGACCTTAAAGAGGCCCAGATGCGTCAAGAGACTGAGCTTCTCAGGATTAAGTCTCAAGAGCGTATGGAAGGCTCTAGGTTGGGCGTTGAGATTGCTAAAGACGCTTTGGCGGCAGAGCAGAAAAAAGAAGACGTTAAGCGTAAGGGCATTATGGATACAGCCAAGGTTCTTTCTGATGTTGGAAAAAGCTTGATGAACCCGAATAATGGTAATAGAAACAATAGAGGTTAAAATTAACTTGAGGTGATGTGTGGCTGTAATAGAGAATCTCTATGAGTTATATCAAAAGAACATTAGAGAATATATGAATGAGAAGGCAGACTTTTTAGCTACTGGTGGTGCGAGTAGCTTTGAAGAATACAACAAGGCAGTGGGAGTAATCCAAGGTCTTGCATTGGCTGAAAGAGAGCTTATTGATCTTTTTGATGCTTTGCGTAAAGGAGAAGAAGATGACTGAAGAGAATGTCGTTCCATTGGACGATGTAAGAAAGGCAAAAGCCCTGCCTGATCCTGTGGGCTATAAATTGCTCATAGCAATCCCCACTAAAGAAGAAAAGACTGAAGGTGGCATCTTGTTGCCGGAAGACGCTCGCCGTCGAGAAGAAGAAGCCAGCATTACGGGCCTGATATTAAAAGTTGGTCCTGACGCTTATTCTGACATTGAGAGGTTTCCCGGCGGTCCTTGGTGCAAAAAAGGCGATTGGATCGTAATGCGCTCTTATAGCGGCACTAGGATAGAGGTGCATGGCAAGGAGTTTCGTATTATTAATGACGATTCTGTCGAGGCAATAGTAGAAGACCCAAGGGGGATCAAACGGGTATGATTAAAGAAGGAGCTTTGCAAGAGGCTGAAGAAGTCATTGAGGAAGAAGATGTTCCCGACCCTGACGCCTTTGAAGTTAGTATCGTAGATGACACTCCCGAAGAAGATCGTGGTCGAGTTAAGCAAGCGGATGACGATGCTGAAGACGCTGATGTTGGCGACGATGATGAGGAAGTGGATGAAACGCAGTTCAGCAAGCGTATCCAAAAAAGGATTAATAAGCTTCGCTATGATTACAATGAAGAGAGACGAGAGAAAGAGCGTTTTCAAAGAGAAAATACAGAAGCAGTAACTTACGCTCAATCTATACAAAGTCAGAATGACAATTTGCGAGATCAGTCTTCTGAGTTAAGGCGTCTCCTCTATGATCAGGTGGCTGCAAAAACAGACACAGAAATAGAATCTGTTAAACGTCAATATAAGGACGCTTACGAGAGTGGTGATACAGACTCGGTTGTAAGCGCTCAAGAGGACTTGAGTAGGCTTTATGCTGAAAAAACTAGATTTGCAGTTGAGAGCGACGGGTTTGATCAACAGGCCGCGTCTCAACAGCAGCCTCAACCTCAACAGCAGGCACCTAATATACCGCCTCCTGATCCAATGGCAGTTGACTGGTTAAAACGTAATTCTTGGTTCCAGCAACCCGGATATGAGGAATTGACAGGATTTGCTGTGGGTCTTCATGAAAAACTTGTAAAACAAGGGGTAGACCCGCGTAACAATCCAAGCTATTATGAGAATATAGATGCTGCTATTGAAGAGCAGTTTTCTAAAACCTTGGGGAAGGGCAAAAAGCCAGCTAGTGAGGCTCCGACTTCCCGAAGAACCCCGGTAGTATCGCCGTCCAAAAGGGGGTCTGGTGGTACTCCGCGCAAAGTGGAGTTAACTAGTACTCAGGTTTCTCTCGCCAAGAAACTTGGGTTATCGCCTCAACAGTACGCGGCACAGCTTGTGAAGGAGATGAGTAATGGCTGACGTAAGAGGATCAGAGCGCAAACCGAGACAGACGGATACCCGTGAAGAACAGGTGCGTAATAAACCATGGGAACCGCCGCAAGTACTTCCTGATCCAACCCCGCAAGACGGTTATGTTTTTCGGTGGATTAGGACTTCTACTCTTGGCAACGCAGACAATGTGAATGCATCTAAGCGTTTCCGGGAAGGATGGGAGCCTGTAAAGGCTGAGGATCATCCAGAGTTGATGCTTCAATCTGACCACGGTACAAAGTGGGAAGGGAACATCGAAGTTGGAGGTCTTCTACTTTGTAAGACTACCGTCGAAAATGTAGAAGCGCGTAATGAGTATTATGCGAATGCAGCGGCTAGGCAGGTTGAGTCTGTTGATAACAACTTCATGCGGGAGAATGATCCGCGAATGCCTAAGCTAAATGAATCTTCTACTAGGGTTCAGTTTGGCCGAGGTTCGAAGCCGGGTTAGTCTCTTTGGTTTAAACTTTGTCCTTTGGAAGGAGATTAGGCAATGGCAACAACTGCTACGCCTTATGGATTCCGTCCTGTTGGTCTTCTTGGCGGTGGCACTTGGTCCGATTCAATTCGCCACATTAAGATTGCTAACAATTACGGAACTGCGATTTTCTATGGAGATGTCGTAAAACTCGTCAATACTGGTACGGTGGAAAAAGACACCGGGACCACGGCGATGACACCCTGTGGAATCTTTGTTGGGGTTCGATATACTGATCCTAACACAAGTCAATTGACCTTTAGTCAAACGTATCCTGCTTCTACGGCAGCAGATGATATTATGGCTTATGTTGTGGATGATCCGAATGTGGTCTTTCAAGCACAGGGCGATGCCTCTTTGGCTCAAACCGCCCTTGGCAACAATGTAGCTGCCGTTCAAACGGCTGGCTCTACGTCAATTGGAACGAGTAAGAACGCTGTTGATTCTAGTACAATAGCGGTCACAAAAACTCTCCCAATTCGCATCATTGATTTCGTTGATGGTCCGAACTCTGAGGTTGGTGACGCCTTTACGGATGTCATCTGTAAGTTCAACTCTGGTGGTGACGCGACTGGCGACAGTTGTGCTTCCCATCAATATCAAGATACCACTGGTATCTAGGAGGTCTAGCAATGGCTATTTCAAGAGCACAGATGCTTAAAGAACTCCTGCCGGGGTTGAATGCTCTCTTCGGTCTGGAGTACGAAAAGTACGAAGACGAACATACTGAGGTTTATGAGTCCGAATCTTCTGAGCGTAGCTTTGAAGAGGAAGTGGCTCTATCAGGGTTCGACGCTGCGCCTGTCAAGAATGAAGGCTCATCGATTTCGTATGATGTCGCGCAGGAATCTTTTACTGCTCGCTATAACCACGAAACGGTTGCAATGGGTTTTGCAATTACTGAGGAAGCTATGGAGGATAACCTCTATGACTCTCTCAGTGCTCGCTATACCAAAGCCCTTGCCCGTGCAATGGCTTATACGAAGCAGGTAAAAGCTGCCACACCACTGAATAATGGTTTCAACACCTTTCAGTCTGGTGACGGTGTAACCCTGTTTAGTACTGCTCACCCGTTGGTGAGTGGTGGCACTAACTCTAATCGTCCTGCTACGGCAACGGACTTGAATGAAACCTCTCTTGAGGCTGCTGTCATTCAAATCTCAAAATGGACGGATCAACGTGGCCTTTTGATTGCGGCTCGCCCCCGCAAGCTGATTGTCCCACCGGACTTGATGTTTGTTGCAACTCGTATTCTCGAATCCGAGCTTCGTGTTGGAACCGCTGACAACGATGTCAACGCCATCATGACCAATGGTACAATACCTGAAGGTTATGCGGTCAATCATTACCTCACGGACACAAACGCTTTCTTCATTCGCACTGATGTGCCGAATGGCATGAAGCATTTTGAACGTGCTCCAATGACGACTGCTATGGACGGTGATTTCCAAACTGGTAACGTGCGATATAAGTCGCGTGAGCGTTATTCGTTTGGTGTTTCTGATCCTCTCGGAATTTTCGGTTCACCCGGAGCTTCCTAAGTTAGTGGAGGGGGAGGGTTCGCCCTCCCCTTCTTTTTTTTAATTGTCGTGATGGCGCTTGTGCGTTGGTTCTGAGGAGGACTGTTATGACAACCACTCATTTTACGAATGGCGTTTCTAACCAAACGGTTGGTGACCCTTTATACGATTATCCATATCTAGACCCGTTTAAGTTCTACAGCTACTCTAATGATTTCTTCACTTATCATTCTGATGAGTGGACGATCACAACGACAGAGGCTGGAACAGGCAGTGCCACTGAAGCGTTAACGTCTCAAGCTGGCGGGGCTCTTCTTGTCACAAACGCTGCGGGAGACAACGATCTCGACTTCTTCAATCTGAAGGGTGAGTCTTTTAAGTATGTTTCTACGAAGCGTATGTTCTTCAAAGCTAAGTTCAAGGTTAGTGACGCTACTCAATCTGATGTTGTTATGGGTCTTACGATCACAGACACAACTCCGCTTGATACGACTGACGGTATTTTCTTCCAGAAAGATGATGGCGATACTAATATCGACTTCAACATCGAGAAGAATAATAGCGCCACATCCAATACGGCTATTGGCACCCTTGCTGATGATACGTTCATTACTGTAGCATTTGCGTATGATCCCAATACAAGCTCTTTCTCTATATTCATGGACGATGCTAAGGTTGGTGAGCAAACCACTCTCACAAATGTTCCTGACGATGAGGAACTGACGATTGCTTTTGGCATCCAAAACGGAGAGGCAGCAGCAAAAACCATGACTATCGATTACATTATTTGTGCAGTCGAGCGGTAATTTAGGTTCGGGAGGGGGTAACCCCTCCCTACCTTTCAGGAGGTTTATATGGCGGATGCTGTAAACATCACCACTATTGAGGATGGGGAGCGGCAACTTGTTGTTCAGTTGACAAACCTCTCCGATGGTACAGGTGAGAGTGACGTAACCAAGATCGATGCTTCGGCGCTTGCTTCTAGCGCTACAGGCAAAGCGTGTAATGAAGTTCGCATCCAAGAGATATGGGCGCAAGTTCATGGATTTGATGGAGTTCGACTTCTTTATGATGCTGATACCAATGTGGTAGCGTTTGACGCTGGCGTTGGTTGGAATTATCAGGACTTCTCTAGTGTCGGTGGATTGAAGATGTATGGAACCAACGCTATTGGCGACATTCTTCTTACCACATTAGGCACAGAAGCGTCTGGCGATTCTTACGAGATCGTTATTAGGGCAGTCAAGTACTACGCCTAATGGATATCGGGGCAAGTATGATATGGAACGTCACATTAAGCGTGTGCGTTCCTATCTTCGTGTTCTGGCTTCGATCCTTAGGTCAAAGGTTTGATAGGATGGATGCCGATATACACAGCTTTAGGGTAGGTCTTTCTGAAACTAGAGAAAAAATGGCGCATAACTATGTGACCAAGACTGATCTGCAAGACGATATAAAGTCGATTATGCTTAGGTTTGATAGGCTTGAAGAGAAGTTTGACAAGATTTTGACTGAGAGATTGTCAAGGATGTAGGTCCGATATGGCGGCACGAAGAAAGCGCGGAACTGGTATGAAGGGCATGACCATAAAAGGTGGTCATAAGCGCTCTACTAAATCAGGCGCAGGCATGACCGCCAAGGGGGTTGCTAAATACAGGCGTCAAAACCCCGGAAGTAAGCTGAAAACGGCTGTCACTGAGAAAAAACCTAAATCAAAAGCCAGAGCAAGTCGCCGTAAGTCTTTCTGCGCTCGTAGCGCTGGTCAGATGAAAAAATTCCCTAAAGCTGCCAAGAACAAGAATAGTAGATTGCGTCAAGCTAGGCGCAGGTGGAGATGTTGATGGTTGCAAAGAAAAAATCCCCCGCAAAAAAGAAATCACCTGCTCGTAAGCCTGCGGCTAAAAAAAGTCGGGTGAACGAGGCTGGTAACTATACGAAGCCTGCTATGCGGAAGCGCTTGTTTAGCCGAATAAAGTCTGGCGGCAAGGGCGGTAAGCCGGGTCAATGGAGCGCAAGGAAGGCTCAGATGCTGGCAGGTGCTTACAAAAAAGCTGGTGGCGGGTATAGAGACTGATGCCAAAACGTAAATCTCAAAAGAGTTTAGATAGATGGACAAAGCAAAAATGGAAAACCAAGTCGGGAAAACCTTCGGGGAAGACTGGGGAAAGATACTTACCAGCGAGCGCTATAAAGTCGTTGTCCCCTCAGGAGTATGCGGCGACCACGCGAGCAAAGCGCCGGGGGACTGCTGCCGGAAAACAGTTCGTAAAACAACCAAGAAAAATAGCCAAAAAGACAGCTAGGCACCGCAAGAAATGAGCATATCGCGTTCTCAAATGGGTAGTCAATTGAAGGGGGGTAAGAAAATGCCTTTTTCTAAATATAGTCCTAAGCAAAAAAAATTAGCTAAAGTGGCTCCTCCGCGCAATAAAATTACAGGCGCTGATTTAAAAAAAATGAAAAAAAAGAAACCTTCCAAGGGGCGTAAGAAAAAGTGAATATTGAGAACGGCGTTATTTGTGAAGAGTTGCGGTCTTGGTCTAGCTCTGTTTTAGAGACACCAAATCCGCATCTGTCCGGTTTGCCGGCCTGTCCTTATGCAAAGAAGTCATGGTCGGAAGGCCGTACTAATGTGTTGGTTGGGGAAGATGTTCTAGATTTAAAGAAAGCGATAAACCTCTACAACCCAATCTCTACGGATATATTGATATGGGTTAATTTTAACTTAGGGCGTCAGGACTTATGGGAGCGCTGGATTGCCTTGTGGAACAAGAGGCATGTAAAGAAAAACATTAATCTTATGTTGTTTCATCCTGATTATCCGCCGTCAGAGGATAGTGAGGATTTCTTAACTGACAATGAATGGGAATCCTCCCTTGATGATTATATGATGGTTTTTATTCAATCGCTTTCCGAACTTAATAAAGCAAGTGTGGCGTTAGAAGGCGTTGGGTATTATAATCATTTCTCAGATCATCTTTATCAAACACTGGTTTTGGATAGAAGGAGAGTTTGCGATGGCGATGGGTAAAAAGAGAATGGCTAAGAAGAAAAAGCCAGCGAAGAAAGTTATGGCTCGCGGCGGCATGAAAAAAGTCATGATGCGCGGCGGCAGTAAATCTGTGAAACAAGCTAAACGCTTAGGTGCTAAGGTTGGTAAGACCGAGACCCCGCCAAAGAGCATTAAGAAAAAAGTCATGATGCGCGGCGGCAGCAAAATGAAGAAGAAGTGATTAGATGGCGACCAGCGGTACATCAGATTTTACTTTAGATATCATAGATATCTGCGAAGAAGCCTATGAAAGAGCGGGTATGGAGATGCGTGGCGGTTACGAGTTAAAAACCGCCCGTCGCAGCTTAGACCTTATGTCTCTTGAGTGGATTAATCGTGGGGTTAATCTTTGGACTATTGAAGAGGGGACTTTGGCGTTAACCGCTGGCACTGCTACCTATGGATTTCCGGCGGGTACGATTGATTTTATTGAGCATCACATTAGAACTAACGCTAACAGCACAAGCAATCAGTCTGATTCAAGCTTAACAAGAATTAGCCCGTCAACATTTGCTAATATTCCTAATAAGCTTACTTCAGGTAAGCCTTTGCAAATCTATATCCAAAGGACAAATAGTCCCCAGTTTACTTTATGGCCCGTGCCGAATGCCACACAGACATATACGCTGGCCTTCTTGAGAATTAAAAGAATTCAAGATGTTGGCACTAAAGGGACCAATAATTACGATGCGCCGGGGCGTTGGTTGCCCGCTCTAACCGCTGGCTTGGCTTACTATGTTTCAATGAAGAACGTCCAAACGCAAGAAAGAACCCCCGGCCTTAAACAGATTTATGATGAGCAGTTTGATTTTGCCGCTGGTGAAGACAGGGTAAAGGCAGGCATACGAATCACTCCGGGGGGTTATAACATATAATGTCCTATGCTGACGGTAAATATGCTCTTGGTATCTGTGATCGAAGCGGATTTACATACAAGTTGAAAGACTTGATGTACGAAGTGAGGGACGGGAAGAATACGGGCCTGCGTGTGGGGCGTGATATGTTAGACCCAGATCATCCACAAAACTTCTTAGGCAGTTTCCCAATAAATGATTTTCAAGCTTTAAGGGGCGCTCGCCCAGACAATAGGCTCGGCTCTTCTTCAAATGCATCTGCAAATTGGAACCCTGTGGGAGATAGAAACACTCTTTCTCAAGCTTATGGGTTCTCAACGCAAGATAGCTTGCAGGCGAATGGAGGCGTGGGCTCTGTTACGGTCTCGGTATGATGTCGTGTTTTAGTGAAGATATAGATTTAATGCAGAAAGCTGCCGCTGATTTAGACTCTTTTTACTTTGTTAGCGTCGATGGGGCTGATGAAGACAATGTTAAAGTTGTTGTAGAGTTTTCTGGAATTAGCGATCTCGATCAAGCTATGTGGTTTGGGCGTTATGTTTCTTTGCTTCTACAAATAAATGATTTTGATGGTTACTCTGAATTGCCAAACTGAGGCTCTACTATGAATTATACACAATTAAAAACTGCTATTCAGGATTATACACAAAGTAGCGAGACCTCCTTTGTAACCAATATAGACACCTTCATTACGCAAGCTGAGAACCGTCTTTTCTTTGATATTGATGTTCCTGATTTTCATAAAAATGTTACTGGAACGATGACGCAAAACAACACCTTCTTACAAAAACCCGAAGATTTGTTTAAGGTGTACTCATTAGCGGTTATCAAGACAGGGAATGTGTATAGCTATATGTTGCCTAAAGATGTTTCTTTTATCCGTGAGGCTTTTCCTGACGCTGACGATTCGGGCTTACCTACGCATTACGGCAACTTTGACGATGAGTTCTTTATTGTTGGCCCTGTCCCTGATGACGATTATTCGGTAGAGCTTCACTACAAGTTTCAACCTGATGCATTGTCGTCCACTAATGCAAATAGTTGGTTCGGTGACAATGCTGAAGCGGCTTTGTTGTATGCTACTCTGGTAGAGGCATATACTTACTTAAAGGGCGAGCAGGATATAATGTCCTTCTATGGTGAGAGATATAGCTCTGCCTTGCAAGCCTTGCAAAATTATGGGGCCGCTGAGGTTAATATGGACTCTTATCGCAACACTATGAGGCGCACAGCATGATCTCTGAAGCCCTATCTACAGGAGCAGTACCATCTGTCTTTGTTGAGACAAGTTCAAACGGTGGGCTGTCTGCTGAACAAATAACAGACTTGTGTTGTCGCAAGTTAATTTACGTCTCTGACGATGCGCCCCCGGCTATACGAGATCAGGCAAATTCGTTTAAAGTTCGTGTAGAAAGTGTGGTTTTGAGTTATATTAAGGAAGCTATGAGGGCAGAGCGAGATCGTTGCGTCCATGTGGCTTCTGTCGGTGGTTATGATGATCTCGCTAATCTGTTAAGGAGAGCGTAATGGCTTTTAGCGGAAACTTTATGTGTACATCCTTCAAGAAAGAACTTCTGGAAGGTGTTCACAATTTTAAAAATAGCGGTGGTGGTACGTTTAAATTAGCCATGTATACAAATTCGGCTAGTTTTACTGCTGCAACTACAGCCTACACTACGGGCAATGAGGTCAGCGGCACTGGGTATAGTGCCGGTGGCGGAAGCTTGACGCGGGTGGACCCGACAAGCAGCGGGACAACTGGATTTACTGATTTTAGTGATATCACTTTTGGCTCGTCCACCATAACGGCTCGCGGTGCGTTGATATATAATGATTCAGCATCGGGTGATCCGACTGTTGTTGTTCTTGATTTTGGCTCTGATAAAAGTAGTTCTTCTGGCGATTTTACCGTTCAGTTCCCTGCGTTTGATGCGTCAAATGCAATTATCAGGATAGCGTAGTGTAGAGAATGAGTTCTTTAACAGGATGGGGGCGTGAGACTTGGAATAGCGGGGCATGGAACTCCCCCGCTCCGGTTCAGGTTACTGGGATTGCGGGAACTGGTGGTGTTGGCTCCGTAACTGTCGGTCTTGGTTTCACTGTAGACGTTACTGGCGTTGGTGGAACTGGTCAGGTTGGTAGTGGAACCGTCATAGCGCTACCTGCGACTGTCTCTGTAACAGGGGTTAGTGCTTCAGGTCAAACATCTCAGCTTAACGTCTGGAGTGAGGTGGTGACGGTTCAAGATGCTAAGTATCAAAGGATAGCTGCTTAATTAAGGTTAAAATTAACCTTAATCAGTTTAGGAGAGTTAAATGGCTAGTACATTCGTAAATGATCTTCGTTTAGAGGAGATGGGGACGGGCGAGAATTCCGGCACTTGGGGAAATAAGACCAATGCGAATTTGGAGTTAATCGGAGAAGCGTTTGGCATGGGCACCGAAAACCTCGGTTCTGATGCTAACACGACGATTACCATTGCTGACGGTACAGCAGATGCCGCTCGTTCTATTTATTTGAAGATTACATCTACGAGCCTAAGCGCGACAAGGACCGTAACTCTCGCTCCCAATACAGTTTCTAAGATATGGGTTATTGAAAACGCCACTACAGGCAGTCAGTCAATATCAATTAAACAAGGCTCTGGGGCAGAGGTTGTAATTCCAAACAGCGGCGTGAAAGCGATTGTCACAGATGGCGCTGGTTCTGGGGGTGCTGTTTTTGATGTATTCACCGACCTTTCGGTTGCCGGAACCTTTACAACTGGTGCGTCAGTAACGGTTGGAAGTGGCGCAGCAGAAGATACGAAGGTCGTGTTTGATGGTAACGCGCAGGATTTCTATATCGGGTTGGATGACAGCGCTGATGATCTAGTTATCGGGAAAGGCTCCACTGTCGGCACTACGCCAGCCGTTGAGATTGATGAAAATCTAGACATTAAGTTCGCTGAAAGTATTGGTGTTGGACAAGCTGCGTCTAGCACGACTGGTGATATTGTGGCTCAAACAATGAGCCTAAAGGGCACAACGCCAAGCCTTACGATTGGTGACGGCGGTGCGGAAGACACAAAACTTGTTTACGATGGTAATGCTAAAGACTTCTATATGGGTCTTGACGATAGCGCTGATAAGTTGGTTGTGGGCGTTGGTTCGGGGGTTGGAACGAACTCAATTTTGACCCTTGATGATGATTCTGTAACGATTGGAGATGGCGCTGCTGTTGATACAAAAATTGTATTTGATGGTAACGCGCAAGATTATTACGTTGGGTTAGATGACAGTGCAGATGACCTTCTAATAGGTCTTGGTTCTGCTGTCGGTACAACTCCTGCAATTTCAATTGATGAAAATCAAACCGTTACCTTTAGTAAGAATACTCTTAGCGCTACCGATACAGATACGTCCAATACAGGAAGTATCACGTTAGATTTTCAAGCTAACCAAAACTTCGTCTTGACGTTAACCGGAAATATTACTTTAGCAAATCCGTCAACAGAGGCTGTTGGGCAGTCTGGAGTGATGGTTATGATACAAGACGGCACTGGTTCTCGAACCCTCAGCCTTGGAACAGACTATGAAACTGCTGGCGGGTCAGGAATAACATTAAGTACAGGAGCAAATGCCGTTGATGTAATCCCGTATTTTGTAAAGGCGTCTGGAAGCATTCAACTGGGCGCAGTGCAAAAGGCGTTTGCTTAAATGGCTCTGTCTCCCTCCTTCTGGTTTACGCAAAGCGGTCCCACAACCACCGAAATTACCCCGGCTATGTGGGAAGGAAGCGTTCAGGGCCTTGCCAACTGGACTAGATCAGGTAACGACATATCTAAGACCGCAGTTACCGGCGGCGGCTTTAATAATATCCGAATAAAACACGCTACCGCGCCCGTTCTGGATGGCAACTTCACATGGACATATACTCAAGTCGGAGATATGGGCGGCAACACCGATTCTAGCTATGGGTTCTACGATATATCTGAGGATGCCACATGGACACTTACCACATTCAATCAAGGTTTAGATGCCATGACCAATAGCTATTGGTTTGATGCGGATGGCGTCGAGACTATCGAAACATTTGAGGGCGGCGCATCTAAAACTGCTGGGATAGCTTTTGATACAGATGACGAGTTTATATGGCAGCGATCAGGTACAACTCTAACATTATCTATCGCTGGTTCTGTTGTTCAAACGTGGACAGGTACTTCGGAAACTTTGAGGTTTGTCGTTTCCGGCTTCGGCTTAAATAAAGCCAACCTTAGTGATATTACATGCATAACTTAAAACTACAGACGACAATTGCAGGCAGGCCGTTAAAAGGTCAGGGTATTTAGGAGATCAGATCATGTGGGCAGTAGTTAAAGACAACAAAGTTATTGAGGTAATCAGTTCGCCAAAGCCTGTTGTTATTGACGAAGTACAGCATCCAAGGGAAACTTTTATTTCTTGGACAGATGAGGAGCGTAAAGCTATCGGGGTTGTCCCTTATGTTTATGAGGGGGATAGTGTGAATGCTATGTTCTATACGTCTTCTGAGTCTTCGCCTGTCATTTCATCAGATAAGGTTGTTGTGACGATAACAAAAACTGCCAAGTCCGTAAGTTCTGTAAAGGGCGCTATGAAGGAAATTGTTTCTTCTTCCCTTGGCCGTCACCTTAGTCAAACTGACTGGATTGTTGTGCGTGAACAAGATAATGGGGCCGCAAAGCCTTCTGATCTTGCTAAATGGCGCACAGACTTGAGATCGAAGGCTGCTGCTCTCAAAACAGCCATTGATAGCAAAAGCGATGTCGCATCTTTAGAGGCTATAACAATCCTTACAGAAGAAATGAAAGGCGCTGGGAAGAAGCAATCGGATTTTGACGATTGGCCCCAAAACCCAAGATCGATTGGTGAGTAAAATTGGCTCTTCAGAAGTTAGCATTCCGTCCGGGCATAGTAAAAGATGCTACCCGCTATAGCGGCGAAGGGAATTGGTTTGACTGTGACAAAGTTCGCTTTGTTAACGGGCTTCCACAAAAGCTAGGCGGCTGGGTTAAGGTTAGCTCTACCAGATTTTCTGGTGTTTGCCGTTCTTTATTTAACTGGTCAACATTATCTGGTAGAGACTTCTTGTCACTAGGTACCTCCACCCAACTTCTTATCGAAGAGGGGGGTGCTATCTCTAATGTTACGCCTCTTCGAACATCTAATATAACCTTAGGTTCTAACCCTATTAAAACCAATACGGCAGGCACTGGTGAGGTGACTGTAACTCATGCCAGTCATGGCGCTATAGTAGACGATACTGTCATCATGACGGGGGCAGCAACGGTTGATGGTGTTACGAACGTACAATTAAACACAAGTCACGCTATAACTGTTGTTGTGGACTCTAATTCATATAAGTTTGTAACCGCAGGATCATCATCTTCTGGAAATACGGCGGGTGGTGGCTCTTCTGTTATTGTGTCGTATGAAATAAACACTGGTCCAGCAGAGGCAGGCTCTGATGGTTTAGGTTTTGGCGCTGGATTTTGGGGTGGAACAAGATCGGGAGCGACTACTACCACACTGGCCTCAGGGATTAACAATTCAGTAACAACCATCCCTCTCACTTCCGCGACAGGATTCGATACTGCCGCGACGACTATTTCAGCAAATATCGATGCCGTTGTGGGACTTATTAATGTTGCCTCGACAACTGGGTTCCCTGCTGTCGGAATTGTCAAGATTGGTTCTGAGGAGATGTATTACACCTCAGTAAAATCTTCTACAGCATTATCAGGCATAACCAGAGGCTACAACGGCACAACCGCAGCTTCTCACTCTTCCGGGGCTTCAGCCACATATGTCGGAACATTGGTTATTGGTGAAGAGATTATTACCTATACAGGCGTATCTACTAACAGCCTTACCGGGGCACAAAGGGGGCAGCTTGGCAGTACGGCTGCTGCCCATGATTCTGGCGCTACAGCTACAGAATCTTTTAACTTTGTAGGCTGGGGATCAGTAATACCAGCTTCCGAAGAATCGGCTACTGAATCCGCAACATCGGTCAGGATGTGGAAGCAGGATAACTTTGGAGAAGACTTGCTGGCTAATATTTATGGCGGTAGCTTGTATTATTGGGACACTAGCGATGGTTTTACCAACCGTGCCGTCGAATTATCAAGCCTAGATGGCTCCTCGGACTGCCCAACGTCTGCTCGCGTTGTTCTGGTCTCAGATAATGACCGTCATGTTTTAGCGTTTGCCTGTAATGATATAACAACGGGCGATGTAGACCCGCTCTTAATACGGTGGGGAGATCAAGAGTCCCTGACAAACTGGACCCCGGCCACAACAAATACGGCTGGCGATTTAAGGATCAATAACGGGTCTGAGATCATAACTGCTGTGGAAACTCGCCAAGAGGTTCTGGTGTGGACCGACAGGAGCCTTCATTCACTAAGGTTCGTTGGTAGCCCCTTCGTTTTTGGTCAAACCATGATATCGCAGAATGTGACTATTGTGGGACCAAACGCGGTTACCGCTATGGGAGACGCGGTATTCTGGATGGGGAATAATACCTTCTATACATACAACGGGCGCGTATCGACCTTACCTTGCCCCGTCAGGAATTTTATCTTTCAAGATTTAAATTTCAGTGAAAGAGACAAGTTTTTCGCGGCGACCAATTACGAGTTTAATGAAGTGATGTTCTTTTATGTCTCTGTAGGATCAGAAGATGTGAATAAGTATGTCATTTATAACATTCAAGATCAGGTTTGGTACACCGGAACACTGCCTCGCACGGCTTGGATTGATAGAAGTATTCGGGAATTCCCTATAGCTGTATCTCCTGATGGATACATATTCCAGCACGATGATGGGCTGGATGACGGCAGTGAAACCCCTGCGGTTGGGATGAATTCTTTTATAGAAAGTTCAGACTTTGAAATAGGCGAAGGCGATAGATTTCAATTTATCAGCCGTATTATACCAGATTTAAGCTTTAATGGGTCTTCCGTAGATGCGCCGTCTGTATCGTTTTCTTTAAAGCCGAGAAATTTTCCGGGCTCTGCTTTTGGAACTTCTGGTTCTGCGTCTGTCTCCGCGAGCCAAACCGTTGATGTTGAACAATTTACTGATCAAGCGTTTGTTCGTCTTCGCAGTAGGGAGATGGCGGTTAGGGTATCGTCTGATGACGCTGGTGTATTCTGGAGACTGGGCACCCCTAGAATAGATGTTAGGAAGGACGGGAGGCGTTGATGGCTGCGGCTATTCAAAAAAGTCAACTAGTTTCTTTCACTCTTCCCACTCCAACGATGGGATATTCTGCTGATTATATGAATTCTCTTGTTCGTTCTTTAGAGATTTTCTTTGAGAGAGAGCAAGAAGAGGGTAATATTAGGGGGTCAACGCTTATTTTGACCCAACTGCCTACAAGTGGAGCTAATCTCTTTAATGGCGAAGTTTATGTTGATGAAACCGGGTTTTTAAAAGTTGTCCGTTCAGAGGATAATTTTACGCCGTCTTTGTTGGGGGCTACTGGTTCGGTGACGGTAGTTATTTCTTAGGAGTTTGTTATGCCAGTACTATATCCTCACGCGCAAGACCGACCGATGCTTGATCCAAAGCAGCTTCCCATGCAAATAAATGCGCCAGTATCCCCTCAAGAGGGTGGGTCTGCGTTGGCCGGGTTAATATCCGATGAAGATGGTCGAGGCCAAGCCCAAGAGGCTATGGGATCGGCGCTACGGGCAGTAACGAATGATGATATAATGTCTGGTCTGTCTGGTCTATCCTCTCTGTCCCCTTACCAGCTACCGGGGCTTCCACAGCGAGGTACCTTCGGCGGCGAATTCTTTAATTTAGCGAGAAACGCTAGGCGACCGAGCGACGGGCTTACGTTAAATGATTTTCTCCTTCAACGTCAGCGTCAAGCTTCAGGCGGCGGTAGTGTTGAGGTCCCCGCAACGCAAGACCCCGTTTCTATGGA